>Ga0247810_10001497_pt1 | contig 14621 bp, 11 predicted proteins | sample UWRJL119311C1_FD_179918 | JGI IMG/M metagenome (GOLD analysis project Ga0247810, IMG submission 179918) | Plant litter microbial communities from Arlington Agricultural Research Station in Wisconsin, United States - UWRJ-L119-311C-1 | ecosystem: Environmental > Terrestrial > Plant litter >...
ATCATCGTTTCATTACTGAGATAATTATGAAGATGGCGAACGAAATTCCAGAAAAAACAAATGAAGTATCCTTCAGAGAATTGATACATAGTATTCGCGACCTGCTTCAATATTTGCTGGGTAAATGGTTAATTATCTTACTATTCATAGCAGCCGGAGGAATATTGGGGATTGTGTTTTCTGTCAAAAGTAAAATCAATTACCTGGCCAACTGTACTTTTGTACTCGAAGAGGAATCTGGTGGTGGTGCGGGTATTGGGCAATTAGCAGGTCTGGCATCGATGGTAGGACTTGATCTGGGCGGCGGCGGCGGTGGCGTTTTCCAGGGTGAAAACCTATTGGAACTGTATCGTTCCAGGATGATGATCACCAAAACTTTATTAAGTACTTATCCGATTGATGGGAAACCGACGATGCTGGTAGACCGCTATATCCAGTTTAATCATTTTGAAGAAACAATTTGGGCAGATAACCCAACATTAAAAAACATAAACTTTACACCTGATAAGGATGGTAAATTTTCACGTACGCAGGATAGCCTGCTGACAGAATTTGCTACCGAAATAGATAAAAAGAACCTGGTTGTGATTAAGCCAGACAAAAAGTTAAATATTATTAAGGTACAGCTTACCGCTACTGATGAGCAATTTGCAAAAGGCTTTAATGATCTGATTGTGAAAAATGTGAATGATTTCTATGTGCAGACAAAAACTAAGAAATCAACAGTCAATCTGGCAATTATCCAGCATCAGACAGATTCGGTACGACGGATGTTAAATGGTGCTATTTCTGGTGTAGCCCGATCAACAGATGTCAATCCAAATGCTAATCCAGCGAGGGCTGTACTGAAAGTGCCGTCTCAGCTTAGACAAGTAGATGTTCAGGCAAATACGGCGATCCTTACCGAACTGGTTAAAAACCTTGAAATTTCTAAAGTATCATTACGAAAAGAGACTCCGTTGATACAGGTGATCGATGAACCGATTTATCCTTTGCCGGCCAAAAGGAATGGGAAAGCCTTTTCATTGGTATTGGGTATGTTTCTGGGTGGTTTTATCGGGGTACTCTGGTTAACAACACGCAGGGCATTGAAATCTGTATTAGCATAGATGTCGCTGCTTAAAAAGAACATATTTTTTAATACGCTGCTATCCCTGTCCCAAATACTTTTTCCGCTGATTTCCTTTCCGTATGCTTCCAGAGTATTAGGTCCGGAAGCCATGGGGGCAGTCAGTTTTGCAGATAACTTTACCACCTACTTCCTGATATTTTCCGCACTGGGTATACCCATGTACGGTGTAAGGGAGATTGCGAAAGTGAAAGACGACCCCGATAAGCTGGGTAAGGTTTTTTCTGAGCTGATGATTATCCACTTCTGCACTTCTTTAATCGCAGTACTGATCCTGTTTGGCATCAGCTTTTATACTGGTAAGCTGAGAGTCAATTTTGGGTTGTATCAAATTGGCATGTCGGTAGTCCTGGGCTCCGTATTTCTTGCTGAATGGTTTTTCCAGGGTATTGAAAAGTTCCAGTTTATTGCCGTAAGAAGTGTATGCATCAGGCTGTTTACGCTAACACTGCTGTTTTTGCTGGTGCATTCTGTGGCCGACCGTGATCTCTACTATGGATTAAACCTGGTTACAGTGATTATAGGCGCGGCGATTAACATGTTTGCCATTCAGAAGATAGTAAAGCTATCTTTCAAAGGAACTTCCTTTAAACGGCATTTTAAGCCATTGCTGATTATCTTTTCCAATAGTATCATCACCAGTGTTTACCTGGTATTTGATACGATTATTTTAGGTTTCCTAAATAACGACCTCAATGTAGGTTATTATTCTGCCGCTATGCGTATCAGTAAGATCTCTATGGCCGTTATTGGTGTGCTCGGGGCGGTTTTATTACCGAGGCTCACCATGGCATTCCAGAATGGTGATTTAACCACGGCTCGTCAGCTGATCCATAAGTCGTTGAGTTTTGTTATCTTTATCAGTATCCCTATCGCTATAGGTACAATGTGCTTATCAAAGGAGATTATCTTTTTATTCGCAGGTAGCCAGTATGGAGATTCAGTTCACTCTTTAAATATACTTTGCTTTATTGTAGTGATACTAGGCCTGGCACAAATTTTCAGTAATCAAATCCTGCTGCCTATGCACCGGGAAAAAAACATCCTTTATGCCTCTTTATTTGGTATGGTAGTCAGCCTTACACTTAATTTTACACTAATCCCGATATTTAAACATGTAGGTGCCGCAATCAGTTCTTTTAGTACAGAGCTGATTGTAACTATAGTACTGTTCGTATATGCACGGAAGGCTGTATCATTTAGCTTTCCGTATAAGCCGTTTTTCCAAAGTACAGTTACGGCTATGTCCTTTTTCGTTTTCCGCTATGCCCTATATCAGGTAACAGATAATGTGGTGCTGATTATTATTGGTACTGTTGGGCTGTCTGCGCTATTTTACGGGTTTGTACAATTATTTGTCTGGAGAAACAAAAGCGTACTGGAAACTTTATCATCTATACCTTCGTTGTCCTTTCTAAAACGATATATCAGTCATGGATAAAACAAAGCGCGCCTGTATCGTCATCCCTGTTTACCAGGCAGAAGTTTCTGCCTATGAGCAGATTTCTTTGGAACAGTGTTTCAAAGTCCTTGGTAATTTTGATATATTCTTTGTGATACCAGAAAGGCTGGAAAGTTACATTCAAAAAAATTCCTGGTGCTTATCCGGAAATGCTTCCTACCGCACCTTCAGTGATAGTTTTTTTACAGATATCCCGGCCTATAACAGGCTGCTTAAATATCCGGCATTTTATAAAACGTTTCTTAGCTACGATTATCTTTTAATCTATCAGCTGGATGCTTTTGTATTTTCAGATCAGCTGCTAAAATGGTGCGATGCCGGCTATGATAATATTGGTGCCCCCCTGTTTGATGGTTATCAATATGCTACACCCGACAGCCCGGTAATAGGGCAGGGGAATGGTGGGTTTTGCCTCCGCAATACCAGGTCTTGTTATGATGCGGTAACTAGCTTTCGCAAACTTAAATTTGTGAAGACCTACACCGATGATAATCGTTCGTTTCTCAGAAACGCCTATCGCTATCTTAAGCATCAGCAACTTTTTATCTATTCCTTATATCCATTTCAGCCGCTCCTCAATGAGGATCGGTTCTGGGCAGAAGAAATCCCCGCGGTGTTCCCTTATTTTAAGGTGCCGCAACCTGAGATATCAGCAGGGTTTAGCTGGGAAGTAAACCCATCCGTATTATTGGAGATGAATGCGGATCAACTCCCTTTTGGTTGTCATGCGTGGTGGCGCTACGATCTGGAGTTCTTTAAACCCTATATTAAATCTTACGGTTATGAATTATAAAAAGGATAAACCAAAACTGAGGCTGCTGGAATCTGCAGACGATTCTTTTTTTCTGGACTGTGTGGATGAACTGTACAGGACTATAGAAAAGGATCCGCAATATGCAGTCAGCAGAAAGATCTCCTCTTCAGGCAGGCTAAAACCGTGGCTGATCAGGAAGCTGAGCAATTTTTCATTCTTATACAAACTCAGGCTTAAATTGGGCAACAGGCAGTCTGTCAACTTTGCTTCGATGATTAGCGGCGATTTCAGGATCATTGTACCCGCGTCTTTGTTCTCGCGTCACAACTACATCTATATGTACGATGTCTGGCCCCGCTTTCAGCGCTGGATTTTCCCTTTGCTGGATGTATTTAATATTACTTATGTGTTCTTTTCTTCCAGGCAGGTTTATGAAGACTACGTAAGAAAAAGTCCAAACAATAAATGCAAAGCGATGTGGCTCCCGGAAGCGTTAAATGCCGAAGAATACCTATTTAATGCGCCCGGGCAGCGAAGTATTGACGTGCTGGAATTTGGCCGTAACTATGAAGCCTATCATAACCTGATTACTGGTGAGCTGAAGCAACGTGGAAAAAAACATGTGTTCAAAGTTCCTGGGCAGCCAATCCTGTTCGCAGGCAAACAAGCGTTTACCGAAGCACTCGCACAGTCAAAAATTGTAATCTGTATTCCTTCGGATATTACTCATCCGGAACGGGCAGAGTATATTTCGACAATGACACTAAGATACCTGCAGGCTATGGCCTCTAAATGTTTGATCGTGGGTATTATGCCTTCAGATATGCAAGAGACCTTTGGCTATAATCCCATTGTAGAGATTGATATGGACAATGCTGCAGCACAGATTATAGATGTATTGCATAACTATGCTGCTTACCAGCCCCTGATCGAAAAAAATTACCAGGAAGTACATGCCAAACACCAATGGACCAATCGCTGGGCGGTGATCCGGCAAAAAATGGAAGAAAATTTATGAATACACCTATCGTAACAATTATTATCCCTGCTTATAACTACGCGCATTTTATTACAGAAACACTCGAGAATGTATTGGAACAGACCTTTACAGGATGGGAATGCATAGTTGTAGATGACGGTTCAGTGGATAATACTACCGAGGTAGTAAAGACATTTATGGATTTACATCCTGATGCGCCTTTTCAGTACAGCAAAATTGCAAATGGCGGTATCGGTGTAGCGCGCACAGAAGGAATCAGGTTGTCAAAAGGAAAATATTTCCAATTTCTTGATGCAGACGACTTGCTTTCGCCTGATAAACTGGCAGTGCAGGTAAAATATCTGGAAGAGACAGATGCGGCCCTGGTATTTTCTTCTTCGCGTTTCTTTAGGATGATTGATGGTAAACAGGTAGATCAGGTAAGGTATCCGGAAGGATTTCTGTCCGCAGAAAGCCTCAAGGGCTATACCTTGTTTCAAAAATTAGTTGAACATAATGTTTTTACGGTATGCAGTGCATTGATCCGTAAAGACCTTTTTGAAAAAGTTGGTGGTTTTGAGGCACTGATATTGAATAACGAAGACTGGATGCTGTGGTTTAAAATGGCTTTTAAACAGCCTTTTTTTAAATTTGATAACGACCCGAGGTCATATGTACTCATCAGGCTCCATGGCAGCAGTGTGATGACGCAGCATGGCATTATGTTTAAAAGTGAGATCCAGGTAAGAGAAAAAATGGAGTCTTTGCTACTAGAGAGCGGCATGGAAGGTAAGGAAGCATTGATCAAACGTAATAAAGACCTATTGGCGCTGCACCATGTGCGTTCTGTTCAAATTGCTACAGGTATGTCGCATATCCTCCGTAGCTTTATCAAAAATCCATTGACAGGCTTCCCGTTATTATGTACAGGTGGCTACAAACTAATGGTGAGGGTCTACAAGTCTGTAATTAATTAATGAAGAGTAAAAACATCATATTACTAAGTTTGGTGGTGCTGTTTATCATAGCTGATATACTGCTGCTGGACAGGTATGCTTCATGGAACAGTAAACCCGACGAATTAATTCCTTACCTGGGTTTTACGATAATCGCCGAATTGATTATCATATATTCAATGTATATCTACGGACAGCTGATCAATCCATTTACCCTGTATGGTGTTTTTGTATACACCGCAGGGTTTTCTTTTATCCGGATTTCGAGTAAACAGCTTCCCTATGAGTGGCCTTTTATTATACTTATTCTTACCAGCATCCTGTGTTTTATCATCGGTGGGCTAATTGCTTCAAAAACCTTTAAATTCACCCTTAAAAATATTTTCCCCCCGCTCAATGTAAAGCTGAGCTTCTGGTTCCTTGTCTTGTTGCTCATTATTGGTATGGGTGTTTTTGTGATGGAAATCAGACAACTGGGTTATTTACCTGTACTTAATCTGGGAAGTTCTGCTGTATATAACGACCTCAACGAAAATGAAGTTACCCCGCTGCACAACTTTATAGTGCTCAACGCAGTATTGCCTGCCATGTTTTTTATTAATTATAAAAAAGGCAATATCAGTTTTATATTATTTTTATGCTTTGCGGCAGTAAGCGGTTTTATTATCCTGAACTTTTTTAGCAGGCAGATTATTATATTGTTTTTCTTTTCCATGCTGATTGCGGTCAACTATTACCGTAAAATACCTGTAGCCAGGCTGATGCTGATAGGAACAGGCATTATTGTGATCTTTATTTTACTCGGTCAGTTAAGAAACTCATCAGATTCAGACGATAAGTCGGCGTCAATAAATGACTTCCTCAAAGAATACAACAGTATTTCTAAACCTACCAATATTCTGGAAACTTACCTTTCGCTCTATGGCGGGGTAAATTTTACTACCGGGCAAAAAATCACTGCTCAGGCAACACATGATAATTACTACGGATTTGGTGTTTATAGTGCCAGGCCCGTCATTACAGTTTTACCGGTTAATAAAGCCGCTATTTACCCGCCGCTGTACAGTTCATACATAGAGCTAGGTACATATATTACGGACCCTTTTCTTGATTTCCGCTGGGCCGGCGTTATTGTACTCAATTTATTATACGGGTACCTGTCGATGAATTCTTTTAAGAATTATGTATCCAGGAAGGGCGAATATTACATTGTGGAATGGTCATTGTTTATCTTTTGCATATTTATGTGCTCATTTACCAATTTCTTTCACATGTTTTTTGTTGTTTTCTTTTTCATTATTAACAGGCTTGCTATCAAATAATATGTCTGATCAAAAGGAGATAACCATCCTGATGGCTACCTATAATGGTGAAGCTTATCTTGTACAGCAGCTGGATAGTATCCTGAAGCAAACATATACGGACTGGAAACTGGTCATACGTGATGACGGTTCTACAGATGGTACATTAGGGATCATCACATCTTACATTAAAAAAGATGAAAGGATTAGCCTGATTTGCTTTGGCGACCTCCATGGTTCGGCATGCAAGAACTTTTCGCAGCTGGCAGAATGGGCTGTGGTAAATAATAGGGGGACGGTTATGTTTTCAGATCAGGACGATATCTGGAAACAGGATAAGATAGCTGTTTCCGTTGCGGAGATTAATCTTTTAGAACAACAGTATGGTGCAGACATACCTTTACTTTGTTATTCTACTTTTCAGTTCATTAATGAACAAGGTATAGAATTACCTCAAAAACTACAACTACCCGCACAGCTCGACCTAAGGGTCTTGTTAAATGAGAACCATGCATGGGGCTGCACTATGATCCTGAACCCGGCAGCTTTAAAAGCAATTGTTCCTGTTCCCGAAAATGCGGTAAACCATGATTATTGGATTGCATTGGTTGTTGCTGGATTAGGCAAAACAAAACTGATCGATCGGGATCTGATTCTTTATCGTCAGCACACCAACAATGTGAGTGGAAACGTAAATAATATGAGTTTTGCCAAACGGTTTAACCGCTACGTCACTAATCAAGACTACATGATCGGACCGTTAGCAGCAAACCTGAAAACGGTTACGGATTTTTACTCCCGGTATAAAAATGAGTTATCAAATTATGATCAAAAGATAGTAAATGAGTTTATCATTAACTATCATAAAGATTTCTCCCATCTGATTCGTACCTTGCTTAAATACAGGATATTTAAAATAGGCTTTGCAAAAAATGCAGTTTATTTTTATACACTGCTTCTGCTGCAGAAAAAGGTAGTTAAGCAACTCAATTCTATTCCTTAAAACCATGAGAGTACATTACGATAATATTGTATTTAGTCTTCAGCGTGCCGGAGGGATTTCCACGTATTGGTCAGAATTAATCAGCAGGTTGCTTAGGGATGATGTAGACGTTGCATTTGACGAATTTAAACACCATAATATTGTCAGGGATACCCTGGATATTAAAGCGGAGGCTTTAACTACGCGTGGCAGTAAATACCTTATTGTGGAACGTTTTAAAGCCCTTCAATTACCAGAGCAAAATCTGCCCTTTGTTTTCCATTCCAGCTACAACCGGATCACCAATAATAAATATGCGGCCCAGGTAACAACGGTACACGACTTTGTGCATGAGAAGTTCTACAAAGGTATCCGCCGCAGTTTACACTTGATGCAGAAAGGCAAGGTACTCCGTACGGCAAACCAGATTATTACCGTATCAGAAAATACCAAACGAGACTTATTACAGTTTCATCCGGCGATTTCGGAAGAGCGGATCAAAGTCATCTATAACGGGGTTTCTGAAGATTTTTATTCATTGGATGAAAACCTGAAAGCAAAACTGCCGGAAGCTGGTGTTAAGCCATATTTATTGTATATCGGTTCCAGGGAGCATTATAAAAACTTTAAATTTACCGTCGATCTTTTGAAAGAGTCGGCCGGTTTCGATTTGTACATTATTGGCAGCGCGTTGCTTAAAAGCGAAGTTCATTATTTAACGCAGCAGGTTCCGGGAAGATGGAAACATTTCGACCATATCAGCAATCGGCGGCTAAACGAACTCTATAATACTGCTTATGCCCTGATTTACCCTTCTTTTTACGAAGGGTTCGGTATTCCATTATTAGAGGCGATGAAAGCTGGTGTGCCCTTCCTGGCCTTAAATAATTCTGCTATCCCAGAAGTAGCGGGAGATGCAGGAATACTGCTGGAGCAACCGGATATCACTTTGTTTAAGGATGCCTTGCAGACAATCAACTCAAAAAGAACAGAACTGATCAGAAAAGGACAAGTACAGTCCGCAAAATTCTCCTGGGAAAAGTGTTACCAGGAAACCTTATCTGTTTATAAAGAACTATCCCAATAAATGAAATTATCAATTATTACCGTTGTATATAATAATGAGCGAACCATTACTGATGCGATTCAGTCTGTATTGGGCCAAACCTATAAAAATATAGAATATATCGTGATAGACGGTAGTTCTACCGACGGGACTTTAGATCGTATCGAGCCTTACCGTGGAGATATTCACCACTTTGTTTCGGAAAGGGACAAAGGAATTTACGATGCGATGAATAAGGGACTTGCGCTGGCAACGGGGGAGGTAATCGGTATTTTAAACTCTGATGATGTTTATGCAGATAATCAGGTATTGGAAAGCGTTATGCAATTATTTCAGCATGATGCTACATTGGATATGGTTTACGGCGATCTGGTATATGTGCGGGCAGATGACTTATCCCAGGTGGTGAGAACCTGGACGTCAGCCCCCTATTATGATAAATACTTCGAAGACGGGCATGTGCCTCCGCACCCTTCTTTATTCTTAAAAAGAACCGTTTATCAGCAAGCCGGATTATTTAATGGAGAAATGAAACTTGCTGCCGACTATGAATTTATGTTAAGAGTATTCAAAAAGTATCATTTTAAAAGTACTTACCTGTCGCGTTTATTGGTTAAAATGCGTTTAGGAGGTAGTACGAATAAAAATTGGTCTAATATTATCAAAGGAAATATAGAAATATTAAAAGCCTGGAAGCTTAATGGCCTTTCAGCACCTCTATTATTGATGCCTCATCGAATGTTTAAAAGATTAGCCCAATTTAAGAAATGAAGATTATCATTACAGGCGCCTCAGGATTTCTTGGGCAGCATTTGATCAAATATTTTGCAAAAGAAGAACTGACTACAGTAGGGAGAAAACAAAGCACACTCACAGCCCATTTAGAAAAGGAAGTTCCTGTATTACCGCAGGCCGACCTCGTTATCCACAATGCCGGCAAAGCCCATATGGTGCCTAAAACACCGGCCGAGGTGCAGGAGTTTTTCGCAGTGAATGTACAGGGGACAAAAAACCTGCTTATCGCCTTAACACCTGCAGATAAATTACCGGGGGCTTTTGTGTTTATCAGTAGTATTGCTGTTTACGGCCAGGATACAGGAACCATGATCACAGAAGAGGCCCCATTGCAGGCTACTGATCCTTATGGTAAATCTAAAATAGAGGCAGAAATATTGGTGCAGGAATGGTGTAATCAACATAAGGTACCTTTTGCTATCCTTCGATTACCATTGATCGCCGGCGCAAACCCTCCGGGGAATCTCAAATCAATGATTAAGGGGATAAAAAAGAGATATTATTTTAATATTGCCGGCGGAAAAGCCAGGAAAAGCATGGTAATGGCGTCTTCTATACCGCCAGCGATCCTGCCTGCTGTTGCAGCAGGGGGGATCTACAACCTTACAGACGGATATCATCCGTCATTTTCAGAACTGTCAAAACTCATCGCTTTGCAACTGAGAGAAAAAGCGCCTGGAAGTATCCCTGATTGGCTTGCTAAAGGCTTGTCATACGCAGGTAGTGTTTTAGGGAAAAGATCTCCGCTAAATAAGAAAAGTTATAAAAAGATGATTAATGATCTTACTTTTGACGACGCGAAAGCAAGACGGTCTTTTGGTTGGTCACCAGTAAAAGTTGTCGAAAATTTTAAAATTTAATAGCTGTAAATGACAATTCCACTGGTTTTAATTACCATTATCCTATTATTTATAATTGAAATGCTGTATTTCTGGTTAGCAGATCATTACAAAATAATTGACCAGCCAAATAGCAGGAGCTCACACACCGAAGTTACTATCAGGGGAGGTGGAATTATCTTTCCTATAGCCTTATTGTTATTCCCTTTATATTTCGGGACTGCGAATATTTGGTTTTTAACCGGCCTGTTTTTAATTAGTGCGATCAGTTTTGCAGATGATATCAGACATGTCAATAACAAGTTACGATTGATTATCCATCTGGCAGCTGTAGGGCTTTTATTTTATCAGCTCAATCTTTTCGGGCTATCGTGGTATCTCATACTTTTTGCATTTTTCTTTACCATTGGTACGATTAACGCGGTAAATTTTATGGATGGCATCAATGGTATTACCGGAGGGTATGGTTTAATTACGCTGGTCACCTTATTGGCAATTAATAATTATGTTGTTGAATTTACTGATTCCAATCTGCTAATGACAGCTGTTATTGCCGTAGTTGTCTTTAATTTGTTCAATTTCAGGAAAAAAGCAAAGTGTTTTGCGGGTGATGTAGGTAGTGTGAGTCTTGGATTTATTCTTGTTTATTTTATCTTATCATTAATTCTTAAAACAGAGAATTTCACTTATATTTTATTGCTATTGGTTTACGGATTAGATGTGGTTACTACCATAATTTTCCGTTTAATCAGGAAAGAAAATGTTTTGGAGCCACATCGCAGTCATTTTTATCAGTATTTATTTAATGATAGGAGAGTATCTCAAATAATCGTCTCTTTGCTGTATATTGCTTTACAACTTGTAATTAATATTTTACTGATTTATAGTGGGATTGATTCGATATGGATAATGGTCACAATATTGATATTATCGGGCATAGTTTTTGTTAAAATGAGATTTGTGCTTGAGGGAACGGAAAAATTGTTGGGGTAACCTGTAATTTTATGATTAAATCTTTATATTTTGTTTACTAAAATAAATATAGTTCCTCGGTGGATAATTTTTCTACTGGATTTAGCTATTTGCTCAATTGCTTTGGCCATTGGCTATTTAATTAAGTATAATTTTAGTATCAATAACTTTGATCCTTCAGAGTTCTTTCGGAATTTGGTGATTACAACAGTTATCAATACGATTGTGTTTGTGAATGTTAAATCGTTTTCGGGCATTATCAGGTATACTAGTGCACAAGACACCTTCCGGATACTGTTTGCTATTTCAGTCAGCAGTGGCAGTATGTTGTTCTTAAATTCGATCATATCTGTAATAGAGCATGTCACACTTATTTCCCCAACGGTTATTATACTGAGCGGACTAGTTAGCTTTCTGCTATTAATAACTTACCGTATCCTGGTTAAGTACTTCTTTATGTATATCAAAAATCTTAACCTGGATAAGATCAGGGTTATCATTTATGGTGCCGGAGAAGCTGGTGTAGCTACTAAACGAACATTTGACCATGATCCGAGGGTAAACAAAAACATTATTGCTTTCGTGGATGATGATGAGCGCAAGGTGGGTAAAACTATTGATGGCGTAAAAATATTAACCGCGAATGCTTTAGAAGCGATGATCGCCGCAAAAGAAGTTGATGAAATTATTTTCGCTTCTTATACTATTCCTATTGAAAGAAAAAATCAGATTGTAGATACTTGTCTTGAACATGATGTTCTTGTTTTAAATATTCCTCCCGTTGATGTATGGATGGGTGGAAAGCTGCAGTCTACACAGATCCAGAATATCAATATTGAAGATCTGCTGAATCGTAAAACAATTCAGATTGATGCAGAAGGTATCCAGCAGCAATTGAACCAGAAAAGAATCCTGATTACCGGTGCGGCAGGCTCTATAGGCAGCGAGATCGTAAGACAGCTCCTGAAGTTTGAAACCAGTCTGATTATCCTCAACGACCAGAGCGAAACTGCCTTGCACGATCTTTATCTGGAACTGGGGGATTCCCACCAGGTCAAAAACTTCCATGCCTTTATAGGTGATGTAAGAGATAAGAAACGGATGGAACATCTTTTTGAGACTTATAAACCGCATTACGTTTACCATGCGGCAGCTTACAAGCACGTGCCTTTGATGGAAGACAATCCTTCTGAGGCGATAAAAGTAAATGTGATGGGAACTAAGATCATTGCTGATCTTTCCGTCAAATATGGTGTCCGTAAATTTGTAATGATATCTACTGATAAGGCAGTAAACCCGACAAATGTTATGGGCGCCTCTAAACGTGTGGCAGAGGTCTATGTTCAATCATTAAATAAAACGCTTCATTCTGATAATTTTATCTTTAGTAATGGATTAAGTTATATCAATGACTTGAGTGTTAAACCTATTACAAAGTTTATCACTACACGATTTGGTAACGTACTGGGATCTAACGGATCTGTAATTCCTCGCTTTAAGCAACAGATAGAGAAAGGTGGTCCAATTACAGTTACCCATCCGGAAATTACCCGTTATTTCATGACTATTCCTGAAGCCTGCCGTTTAGTGCTCGAAGCAGGCTGGATGGGTAAAGGTGGTGAAATCTTCATTTTTGATATGGGTAAATCGGTAAAGATTGTCGAGCTGGCTAAAAAAATGATCCGGTTAGCCGGATTAGAGCCAAACCATGATATCAAAATACAATATACCGGGTTACGACCAGGTGAGAAACTATTTGAAGAGTTGTTAAACGATAACGAAAATGCTATGCCTACTCACCATCAGAAGATTATGATTGGTAGGGTAAGAGAATATAAATTTAATGAAGTTGCCGATCAGATTTACAGCCTGATTGAGTCAGCAAAAGAAAATGACGACAGACAAGTTGTAATTAAAATGAAAGAATTGGTACAGGAATATAAGAGTAAAAACTCTATTTTTGAGGAATTGGATCATTTGAATGAATCTGTTTAAGTGATACATCAATTTTATGAAAAGAATTTTACTTGCCTTTACTTTTGTATTATGCGTTTTAACAGGCGTGGCACAAGAGCAAACACCTAACCAGGTTATACCATATTCCTACCAGTTTTACCAAAAGTTCAACAAACAAGTTTACGATCAAAACGCAAAATTCCATAGTTCAATCAGGGGATATTACAGCGATGATACAACTTTGGTAACCCGCTACGATGAACTCATGAAAATGGGTGTCGATTCTGTAAACCACAGAAGCTGGGTAAGAAGAAAACTGACACAGGAGCATCTTTTTGAATGGAAAGACGACGATTACAGCGTTTATGCTGATTTTCTTCCTGATCTGATGATCGGCCGGGAAGTTAATGATAAAAAAAATACCTGGTTAAACACGAGAGGGTTCCAGTTTGGTGGTAATGTTGGGAAAAAATTCTCGTTTTACACCAGCGGTTACGAAAACCAGGCTGTCTTTTCAAACTATTACAACCGGTTTGTAGATAGTAACCTGGTAGTGCCAGGTCAGGCCGGCGGAGATAAACTAGACAGGCCAACAAAAGATTATGCATACGTTACCGCTTTAATATCCTATACTCCAAACAAGCACCTAAACTTTGCCTTAGGGTATGATAAAAACTTTATTGGAGATGGATACCGTTCTATGCTGTTAAGTGATAATACGGCTCCTTACTCGTTTTTCCGTATGCGAGCTACTTTAGGTAGTGTACAATACCAAACCATATTCGCTTACATGCTTGATCCCGGTGCCGAGAAACTAACTACCGACAGAAGATTGGGCGACAGAGGTAAATGGACCGCCATGCATTATGTAGATTGGAATGCTACTAAAAGATTCTCGATCGGATTCTTCCAGGCAGTTACCTGGGCAGATGCGCAGGTAGAAGGTAAGCGAGGTTTCGACTTCAACTACGTTCATCCCTTCATTTTCTTACGTTCAGTAGAAGGTGCAAACAGCACTTCTCCTGATAAGATGCGTTTAGGTTTCAACTTAAAATACGAAGCGCTGAAAAAAACAACAATTTACGGTCAGTTTATGTTCGATGAATTTACAGCAAAAGAGATTTTTGCAGGTAATGGGTACTGGGCAAATAAATGGGCTTTACAGATCGGATTTAAAGGATCTGATTTGTTCAAAGTAAATAACCTGAATTACTTAGCTGAATTTAATACAGCAAGGCCATACACATATTCTCATTTTGATCGTTTATCAAACTACTCATCTATGAACCAGGCTCTGGCACATCCGCTTGGTGCAAACTTCAGGGAGGTAGTCAGCCAATTAAATTACACCTACAAAAGGTGGGATTTCAGCGGCGAGGCGATGTATGCCCGTTACGGATTAGACCCGGATGGGTTAAACTATGGTGGTG
>Ga0247810_10001499_pt1 | contig 14611 bp, 17 predicted proteins | sample UWRJL119311C1_FD_179918 | JGI IMG/M metagenome (GOLD analysis project Ga0247810, IMG submission 179918) | Plant litter microbial communities from Arlington Agricultural Research Station in Wisconsin, United States - UWRJ-L119-311C-1 | ecosystem: Environmental > Terrestrial > Plant litter >...
CGTGGTGCTGGCCTACCTGACGTCGAACCAGCTGCGCAACTACGGCGCCGAGACCTTCATGGTGAACATCCTCGGCCTGTCGCTCATCCGCGAGCTGGGGCCGGTGCTGGCCGCGGTGCTGGTGGCGGGGCGATCGGGTTCGGCCATCACCGCGCAGATCGGCGTCATGCGCGTGACCGAGGAACTCGACGCGATGCGCGTGATGGGCATCCCGCCAGGCTTCCGGCTGGTGATGCCGCGGGTGCTGGCGCTGGCCATCGCGATGCCGCTGATCAGCATGTGGACGTCGATGGCGGCGCTCTTCGGCGGCATGATTGCTGCCGACCTCGCGATCGACCTGTCGCCGGCGTATTTCCTGCAAGCGTTGCCGCGTGCGGTGCCGCTGTCGAACCTCTGGCTCGCACTGGGCAAGTCGGCGGTCTTCGGCATCCTGATTGCGCTGGTGGCGTGCTACTTCGGCATGAAGGTCAAACCCAACACCGAGAGCCTCGGCCGCGGCACGACGGCGTCGGTGGTGACATCGATCACGGTCGTGATCCTGGTCGATGCGCTGTTCGCGGTGCTGTTCAAGGGGGTCGGCTTCCGATGATCGACGCACCCGCCGCCGACGCCCCGCGCGTGGTCGAGATCCTCAAGCTGTGGACCACCTTCCAGTCGCCTGAGGGCGAGCAGGTGGTTCATCGTGACCTCGACCTCACGATCCGGCGCGGCGAGGTGCTGTCGCTGGTGGGCGGCTCGGGCACCGGCAAGACGGTGCTGCTGCGCCAGATCCTCGGGCTCGAGCATCCGGCGCGCGGGCAGGTCACTGTGCTGGGCCAGCGCCCCGGGCAGCTGGGCGCGAAAGGCGCGGCGAAGGTCGGCATGCTGTTCCAGCACGGCGCACTGTTCTCGGCCTTCAGCGTGCTCGAGAACATCGCGCTGCCGCTGCGCGAACTCAAGCTGCTGCCCGACGAGCTGATCCGCGACGCGGCGCTGGTCAAGCTGCAGATGGTCGGGCTCGGACCGCAGCAGGCGAACAAGAGCCCTTCGGATCTGTCGGGCGGCATGATCAAGCGCGTGGCGCTGGCGCGCGCGCTGATCATGGACCCGCCATTGTTGTTGCTCGACGAGCCGACTGCCGGGCTCGACCCCGAGAGCGCCGACGGCTTCTGCGACCTGCTGCGCAGCCTGCACCGCGAGCTCGGGCTCACCGTGGTGATGGTCACGCACGACCTCGACACGCTGTTCGACCTCAGTACGCGCATCGCGGTACTGGCCGATCAGCAGGTCATCGTTTCGGGGCTGCCACGCGAGGTGATCGCGCATCCGCACCCGTTCATTCGCGAATATTTTCTGGGCGGCCGTGGCCAACGCGCCATGGAAGCCCTGCACGACACGCCTGCCGGCCATGCGCCGGCCGAAAGGTAGAACCCGTGGAAAACAAATCCCATGCGCTTGCGGCCGGCGCCTTCGTGCTCGGCCTGATCGCCGTCTTGGTGGCGCTGGTGGTCTGGCTCACGCGGGACAACACCGTGCGCCACACCTACGAACTCTCGACCCGCGACGCGGTGAGCGGCCTGCAGCCGCAGGCGATGGTGCGCTACCGTGGCATCGCTGTCGGCAAGGTGACGGCGATCGACTTCGATCCGAAGACCAAGGGCAACGTGCGGGTGCGCCTTTCGATCGACGAGCGCGTGCCGCTCACGCAGTCGAGCTTCGCGACGCTGAGCTACCAGGGCGTGACCGGGCTGGCCTTCATCGCCATCGACGACAAGGGCGAGTCGCAGGTGAGCCTGGTGCCCGACGAGGCGAACCCGCCCCGGCTCCCGCTCAAGCCCTCGGTGCTGGCGCAGCTGCAGGACCGCGGCGAGGCGATCATCAATCAGGTCGAAGAGGTGACCAAACGGGCCAACACGGTGCTGGGCGATGCCAACCAGAAACGCATCGCTGACGCGCTGGAAAACATCGCGCAGGCGGCCGCCAGTGCCAACCAGCTGACCAAGCAGATCGACAACACGGTGAAGACCGGGCTCAACCCGGCGCTCCAGGCACTGCCGCCGCTGATCGACCGCACGCGCGACACGATGGGGAGCGTAAAGACGGCAGCGGGCGACATCTCGCGCGTGGCCAACAACCTCAACACGACGGCCAGCCGGCTCAACGCGCCCGACGGGCCGATCGACCGCCTGGGAGACGGCACCAAGGCGTTGTCTCAAGCCGTCGACAGCTTCAACACGGCGACGTTGCCGCGCCTGAACCGCGTTGCCGACGACACCGCCAGCGCGGTGCGCCGCCTCGGCCGCGCGGCCGACGGCATCAACGACAACCCGCAGTCGCTGCTGTTCGGCAATGGCGGCACGGTCGCCGGCCCCGGCGAGCCCGGCTTTTCCGCGCCCGCTGCGGCTTCGCGTCCCTGAAGGTGATGACCATGAATCCCACACGCTCTTCTCTCGACGTTGCTTTGGCCGCCAGCGCGCTGGCGCTCGCAGCCCTGCTCACCGGCTGCGGCTCGCTGCCCGACCGGCCGGCCCGCGCGACGCTCTACGACTTCGGCCCGCTGCTGACCGCGCCAGCCCCCGCGCCGGTCGATGCGGCGCCGCTGCCGACGCTGTCGCTTGCCGAGATCGAGGCCAGCGCCCGGCTGGAAGGCACGCAGATCCTCTACCGGTTGTCCTATGCGGACGCCAACGAGCTGCGGCCGTACGGGCAATCGCGCTGGAGCGTGGCGCCCAATCAGCTGGTCTACCAGCGCCTGCGCGACGCGCTGGCACAGCGCCGGACGGTGCTCAACCGCGAAGAGAGCGCCACCATGGCACGCACCGCGGGCCGCGTGCCGCGCACGCTGCGGGTGTCGCTCGACGAGTTCAGCCACTATTTCGAATCGCCGGCGCGAAGCGCGGGCCTGGTGCGGCTGCGCGCCACGCTGATCCAGAGCGCCGCGGGCGGCGACAGCGTGCTGGCGCAGCGCAGCTTCATGGTGCAGCGCCCCGCACCGAGCACCGACGCGCCCGGTGGCGTGAAGGCGCTGGTGGCAGCCAGCGACGCGGCCATCGCCGAGCTGGTGACCTGGGTCGACCAGGTTCGCTGACGCAGGCCTGGCGCCGGGCTATCGCCCGAGGATCGGGAACAGTTTGCCCAGTCCGTCGGCCATCACCTCGACCGCGAGCGCCGCCAGGATCAGGCCCATCAGCCGGGTCATCACGTTGATGCCGGTCTTGCCGAGCACGCGCGCGATCGGCTCGGCCAGCGAGAAGGCGATGCCCGTGGCGAGTCCGATCACCATGCCGTAACCGACCAGCACAGCCAGCTCCCAGATGTGCTGCGTCTTCTCGGCATAGATCACCACGGTCGACATGGTGGCCGGGCCGGTCAGCAGCGGAATGGTCAGCGGCACCACGGCGATCGACGCGCCGAGCGAGGCCTTCACCTCGGTCGCACGGATCTCTTCCTTGTTGGTCTTGGCTTCGGCCGGCTGCGCGTTGAGCATGTTGAGCGAGCTGATCAGCAGCAGCATGCCGCCGCCCACCTGAAAGCTCGCGATCGAGATGCCGAAGAAGCCCAGCAGCTGCAGGCCGAGCAGGGCGCTGATGGCGATCACCACGAAGGCGCTGAAGGCGGAGATCCACGCGGTGCTGCGTCGCTGGCGTTCGCTGTATTCCTGCGTGTAGTGGATGAAGAAGGGGACGATCGCCAGCGGGTTCACGATGGCCAGCAGCGTGATCAGCGGCTTGATCAGGTCCATGGTCGGGCTGGCCATGGCTACCGACCGCCGGTGACGTCGAGCAGCGCCCCCGTCGTGTAGCTGGCCTCGGGCGAGAACAGCCACACGATGGCGCCGGCGATTTCTTCCGGCGTACCGGTGCGCTTCATGGGCACGGTGGGCGCGAGCATGGCAGCGCGCTCGGGCATGCCGCCGGATGCATGGATGTCGGTCTCGATGAGCCCCGGACGCACCGCGTTCACGCGGATGCCCTCGTCGGCCACCTCCTTGGCCAGGCCCAGGGTGAAGGTGTCGATCGCGCCCTTGCTCGCCGCGTAGTCGACGTACTGGTCGGGCGAGCCGAGGCGGGCGGCCGCGCTGGAGACGTTGACGATCGCGCCGCCACTGCCACCGTGCCGGGTGCTCATGCGTCGCACCGCTTCGCGCGCGCAGACGAAGCTGCCAATGACGTTGACGCGGAACATGCGCTCGAGCCGCGCAACGCTCATCTCGTCGACGCGCGCCTTCATGTCGACCACGCCGGCGTTGTTGACCAGCGCGGTGAGCCGGCCGAACTTCGCGTCGACCTTGGCGAACATGTCGAGCACCTGCGCCTCATCGCCCACGTCGGCCTGCACGGCCATCGCGGTGCCGCCATCGGCGCGGATGCGGCGCACCACGTCGTCGGCGGCCAGGGAGTTGGCGGCATAGTTGACGGCGACCGCGAAACCGCGCTGCGCTGCGAGCAGGGCCGTGGCGGCACCGATGCCGCGGCCGCCGCCGGTGATGAGAAGCACTTGCTGGTTCAATTCCCGCCTCCTGCACAAAAGCTGTGCGTCGGTTAAAAAAGCTGCCCGACGCGGATTACAGCACCGCGCCCCACCGAAGATTCGAGGAGACCCTCCATGCCGCGCACCGTCGACTACTACTTCACCCCGCAGAGTCCTTGGACCTACCTCGGCCACGCCCGCTTCGCGGAAATCGCGCGCGCAGCCGGGGCCACGGTGAACGTGCGGCCGGTCGACTTCGGGGCGGTGTTCCCGGTGTCGGGCGGGCTGCCGCTGGGCAAGCGCGCGCCGCAACGCCAGGCCTACCGGCTGGTCGAGATGGAACGCTTCTCGCGGCACCTCGGCATCCCGATGAACGTCAAGCCGCGCTTCTTCCCTGTGGCCGGTGACGACGCCGCCAAGCTGATCATCGCCGTCGACCTGCACGACGGGACCGAGGCCGCCATGAAGGTCAGTGCGGCAGTGTTTGCGGCCGTCTGGTCCCAGGAACGCAACATCGCCGACCCCGCAGTGCTCGAAGCATTGGCGGCCGAATGCGGTCTGTCGCCCAAGCGCATGGGGCAGTCGCAAAGCCAGGCCGTGCAGGAGCGCTACGAGGGCTACACCCAGCAGGCGATCGACGCGCAGGTGTTCGGCGCGCCGAGCTATGTGGTTGAAGGCGAGATCTTCTGGGGCCAGGACCGCCTCGGTTTCGTCGAGCGCACACTCAACCCGTCCATTTCATCCGCTACTTGAAGGAACAACGACCATGGGTCAATTCATCGATCTCGACGCCAAAGACGGCTTCAGCTTTCCCGCTTATGTCGCCGAACCGGCGGGCCAGCCCAAGGGCGCTGTCGTGGTGCTCCAGGAAATCTTCGGCGTCAACTCGCACATCCGTGCGGTGGCCGACGGCTACGCGGCCGCGGGCTACCTGGCCGTGGCGCCGTCGACCTTTCACCGTGTGAAGACCGGCGTCGAGCTCGGCTACACCGAGGCGGACATGAACGCCGGCTTCGCGCTCAAGACAGCCGTTGAAGCATTGCCCGCGCCCGGCGTGCTGCAAGACGTGCAGGCGGCTGTCGACTACGCGGCGCGCGGCGGCAAGGTCGGCATCGTCGGCTACTGCTGGGGCGGCCTGCTGACCTGGCGCGCTGCCGCCTCGGTCACTGGGCTGGCGGCGGCGGTGCCGTATTACGGCGGTGGCATGACCATGCCCGACGAGATCGCGCGCAAGCCGCAGGTGCCGGTGCTGGCGCACTTCGGCAACAACGACCACTGGATCCCGCTCGACACCATCGAGGCCTTCAAGCAGGCACACCCGGAGGTCGAGGTGCACGTGTACGAATGCGGCCACGGCTTCAACTGCGACCAGCGCGGCTCCTACGATGCCGCCGCGGCCCAGCTGGCGCTGGAACGCACGCAGAAGTTCTTCGCGCAGCATCTGGGCTGAGGCCCGCGCTGCGCAGGCGTCATGCCTTTGCGGCGGGGATGCCCTTCGTGCCTTTCGCGCGTGCGCCGATGCGCGTCTGCAGAAAGTCGAGCAGGGCGCGCAACGCCGCGCTGTTGTGGCGCCGCTGCAGATACGCCGCCGACAGCCACATGTCGCCGCGCACGTAGTCCTGCAGCACCGGGATGAGCTCTCCACGATCGATGTGCGGCTGCACCAGCAGCACCGGCAGGTAGACGATGCCAAAGCCCTGCAGCGCCACCTCGATCAGGGGTGCTGCCTCGGTCGAATCCATGCGGCTGCGCACATGGACGTCCAGCGGCTTGCCGTCGACGTCGAAGCGCCATTGCGGGTGGGCTCCCAGGCGAGAGTGCGTGAGCGTGTCGTGCGTGGCGAGATCCGACGGATGCTCGGGCCGGCCGTGCTTCTTCCAGTAAATGGGCGACGCACACACCACCAGCGGCATCTGCAGCAGCTTGCGCACGATCAGGTTGTCGTCGGTGATCGGGCCGAAGCGCAAGGCCAGGTCGATCGCCTCGTCGGCCATGTCGACGGTCCGATTGCTCAGGTGCAGGCTGATGCTTACCTCGGGGTAGTAGCCCATGAACTGCGCCAGCAGGAGCGGCAGGTCGCCTTGCCCCATGCCGTGCGGCGCGGAGATGCGCAGCCGGCCGGTCGGCCGGCTCGCATGCTCGTGCAGCTCGGCCTGGGTGAGCGCCACCATCTCCATCACCGGCTTGCTGCGTTCGAGCAGCAACGCGCCCGCATCGGTGAGGCTGACCGAACGTGTGGAGCGGTTGAGCAGCCGCACGCCGAAGCGCGATTCGAGTTCGGCCACGTACTTGCTGACCGTGGCCTTCGACATCCCGAGCCGTTTGGCGGCGCCCGAAAAGCTGCCAAGGGCGGCGACCTCGCGAAAGGTCTTGAGAAGGTCGAAACTGTCCATGGTGTTGCGCTCGCAGTGCTGTGATGCGGCGGACCGCGTCTGCAAGCCGCCGAGCCGATGGCTTCAGGGCTGCATTGTTTCGTTTCCGCGAACGCCGTGGTTCATTTTTACCAGGGTTTACCCGAGCGTTCAGATTCAGAATTCGTCTCACGGGCCGGCCTCCAGCCGACCCGGGTGAACAGGGCCTCGAGCGTGCAGCGTGTCCGGCAAGGACCGCCCCCACTCCCCGACCGGTTCGATTGCACTTTTGAATCACAGAAGGAAACCGACAATGAAAACCGCTCAACTCTTCGCCGCCGCTGCCCTGTCGATGCTCGCCGTTGCCGGCGCTCACGCAGAGACCTACGACGGCGTCCAGCAAGTCCATTCGCTGAACAGCCGCGCCAACGTGGAAACCCAGGCTGTGGCCACTGCGCACGCCCCGAACCAGAACGTCACGAACGGTTCGCGTGTGACGCCTGCGCTGACCACCTCGGCCAGCCGCGCGTCGGTGGCTGAGCAAGCCGTGGCCGCTGCGCATGCCGCCAACCAGAATCTTGACCGCAAGGCCTTCGTGAACAGCACGATCCCCGCCGAGTACACCCAAGGTTCGATGGCCACCACGCAGCGTGCGGGTCTGTAAGCCATCGATGGCGTGATGCGACCCCGACGTCGCCTGCGCGCAAAAACCGGGCGGTGCCATGTGCATCGCCCGGTTTTTTCATGTGCCGTTCAACGCCCCGTGCGCGCCAGATAGCGTTTGCGCCAGAACACGACGACGAGCACCACGGCGATCACGCCCATCGCACCCATCGCGATCCAGAAGCCGTCGGCCTTGTGCACCAGCGGGATGAATTCGAAGTTCATGCCGAAGATGCCGGCGATGAGGTTGAGCGGCAGGAAGATGGCGGTCAGCGCGGTCAGCACCCGCATGATGTCGTTGGCCCGGTGGCTCTGCACGCTGAAGTGCATCTGCACGGCGGTCTCGGCGTTCTGTTCGAGGCGTCGGACGTGATGCACCACGCGCTCGATGTGCTCGAGCACGTCGCGGCTGCGCACCATGAGCAGTTCGCGCTCGCGCAGTTCGGGTGGTGCGGAAGGCGGCGGCAGCGTCTCCATCGCGTCGATCCAGTCCTGGATGGCGGCGCGCTGGTCTTCGCAGATCTCGTCGAGGCGGTGCAGCGACTGGCGCGCCTCCATGAGCGCGCTCCAGTTGGTGAAGCGGCTCTTCGGGTCAATCAGTTCGGCCTGCCAGTGGTCGAGCTGTCGTGTGAGCTCGCGGCGAAGGTCGAGGTAGGCATCGACGATCTGGTTGACGACGCGCAGCATGAGATCGGCCGGCCCGGTCGGCACGCGGGCGCTGACGGCGCGCGCGTCGAGCGCCGGCACCGCGCCCTCGGTGCGGTCGCTGCGCGCCGCCGCCAGCAGCTTGGCGGCATAGCTGTCGCGCACCGCGCCGTCATCGGGGTGCACCGACAGCAGCACCCGGTCGAAGACCGCAAAGCCGACCGGCCGCGTGTCCACGCGCCGCAGCACCGGCGGGCCGCCGCGTGCGAGTCGCGGCTCGCCATCGGCCGGTGCCGGGCCATGGCCGGCGGCCAGCCGCCGGAACACCACCACGTCGTATTGCGAGGTGTAGTCGTAGTGCGACGGGAGCTGGTCGTTGAGCAGGTCGCTCACGTGCAGGTCGACCAGTTGCGTGCCGCACAGCGATTGCAGGATGCCCTGCACGTCGGGCAGTGCGGTGCGGAACTCCTCGCGCGTCAGAGACAGCCAGAGGTAGCCGTTGCGGCAGGCGCCCGGCATGGCGAGCGGCGCGAGCGCATCGTGCTCGTCGACCTGCGAGCCGGTGATCTCGAAAAGGCGCATGCGGGCAGCGTCGGGGACGGCGAACTCAGCGCCGCAGCTTCAACAGCCGGGCCACGTCGCGCGCGAAATAGGTCAGCACCCCGTCGGCGCCGGCACGCTTGAAGGCCAACAGGCTCTCGAGCATCACCGCGTCGTGGTCGAGCCAGCCGTTCTGCGCGGCGGCTTTCAGCATCGCGTACTCGCCGCTCACCTGGTAGGCGAAGGTCGGCACGCGGAATTCGTCCTTCACGCGCCGCACGATGTCGAGGTAGGGCATGCCGGGCTTCACCATCACCATGTCGGCGCCCTCGGCGATGTCGATGGCGACTTCGCGCAACGCCTCGTCGCTGTTGCCCGGGTCCATCTGGTAGACCTTCTTGTTGCTCTTGCCGAGGTTGCCAGCGGAGCCGACGGCGTCGCGGAACGGGCCGTAGAAGGCGCTGGCGTACTTGGCGCTGTACGCCATGATCCGCGTATGGATGTCGCCGTTGGCTTCGAGCGCATCGCGCACCGCGCCGATGCGCCCGTCCATCATGTCGCTGGGTGCGACGATGTCGACGCCGGCCTCGGACTGGGTCAAAGCCTGCTTCACAAGCACCTCGACGGTCGGGTCGTTGAGGATGTAGCCGTTGTCGTCGAGCAAGCCGTCCTGGCCGTGGCTGGTGTAAGGGTCGAGCGCCACGTCGGTCATCACGCCCAGCTCCGGAAAGCGCGACTTGAGCGCGGCGACCACCCGCGGGATCAGCCCGTCCGGGTTGAAAGCTTCGTCGCCTGAGGGCGTCTTTAGGGCGCTGTCGATCACCGGAAACAACGCCATCACCGGGATGCCCAGCGAGACGCACTCTTCGGCGACCGGCAGCAAGGTGTCCAGGCTGAATCGCTCGACACCGGGCATGGACGTGACGGCATCGCGCTTTCCCTGGCCCTCCTGCACGAACACGGGGTAAATCAAGTCGTGCGACGTGAGTGCATGCTCACGCACCAAGTTGCGTGTGAAGTCGTCGCGGCGAAGCCGACGTGGCCGACCGGCGGGGAAGGGGGCGTGCTGGGTCATGCGGAAAATTGTGCCTGATGTGTCCGGGCGGTGCGCTTCGGGCAGTGTTGGTCGGTGCGGGCGCACACCGTGAAATCGTTCACTCGATGGGTGTGACGGCGCCTCAATTGTTAAAAAAAGGTTACCCATTGGCTTGATACGTTGTGTCGCCTTTGTTAAATTCTGTCCTGGGCGGCTTGCCGCTCCCCGCTTTTCCTCCCTGAGCGGGTGCCTTGATGTGTGACAGCAAAAGGGCTTCCCAGCCCGACGTTTCAACGTCGGGCTTTTTTTTGGTCCGTGCGCTCCCGCCACTAAACTGGTCGCATGCTCTGGATCAAGTCCCTACACATCGTCTTCATCGTCTCGTGGTTCGCGGGGCTGTTCTACCTGCCCCGCATCTTCGTGAACCTGGCGATGGTGCCGCCGGGTTCGGAAGCCGAGCGCGCGCGGCTGTTGCTGATGGCGCGCAAGTTGATGCGTTTCACGACCTTGCTGGCCGTGCCGGCGCTGGTCTTCGGCGGCTGGCTATGGATGGGCTACGGCATCGGCCGCGGACCGGGAAACGGATGGATGCACGCCAAGCTCGCGCTGGTGCTGGTCGTGCTGGGCTATCACCACGGCTGCGGCGTGCTGCTGCGGAAGTTCGTGGCAGGTGGCCCGATGCGCAGCCATCGCTGGTACCGCTGGTTCAACGAGGCGCCGGTGCTTCTGCTGCTGGCGATCGTCGTGCTGGTGGTCGTGAAGCCGTTTTAGCCACAGCCTGATTTCGACCACTGCCGCACGGTGACCGTACCGCACAAGTCCGCCGCTTTGCCGCTGGCGCTCGCCTACGCGGTGTTGATCGTCTACGCCAGCCTGTACCCGTTCGCCGACTGGCGTGACCAGGGGCTGGCACCGTGGTCCTATCTCTCGGCGTCGTGGCCGAAGTACTGGACCGGATTCGACTTCGGCATCAACGTCGTCGGCTACATGCCCTTGGGTTTTCTCGCTGCATTGGCGGTGCTGCGCACGCGCCCGGGTGCCGGTGGCGGGCAGGCGATCGTGCGCGCCACGCTCGCGGGCGGCGCGATCGCCTTTGCCATGGAGACGCTGCAAAGCTATCTCCCGGCGCGCATTCCATCCAATGTCGACCTCGGCCTGAACACGCTGGGCGCTTTGTCGGGCGCGGTGCTCGCTGCGGCGCTGGAACGCTTCGGTGCGGTGGCGCACTGGAGCCGAACCCGCTCGCATTGGTTCGTCGATGACGCGCGCTATGGCCTGGTGCTGCTGGCGTTGTGGCCTGTGGCACTGCTGTTTCCTGCGGCCGTCACCTTCGGTCTGGGCCAGGTTTTCGAGCGGCTCGAAACGGCCATCGCCGAATGGCTGGCCGACACGCCTTTTCTCGACTGGATGCCATTGCGCGAGTTCGAGCTGCAGCCGCTGGTGCCCGGCGTCGAGCTGCTGTGCGTGATGCTCGGCGCGCTGGTGCCGTGCTTGCTCGGCTTTCTGGTGACGCGCTCGGTACCGCGCCGGGCGATCCTCATGCCGGCGATTCTGGCGGCGGGTGTCGCTGCAAGCGCGCTGTCGGCCGCGCTGAGCTGGGGGCCGCAGCATGCCTGGGCCTGGCTCACGCTGCCGGTGCAGGTCGGCATTGCTGCGGCCGTCTTCGTCGGCGCATTGCTGCTGGCGGCGCCTCGCCGGCTTTGCGCAGCGTTGCTGCTGGTGGCCCTGGTGCTGCATCTGAGCCTGCTCAACCAGGCGCCTGAGAGCGCGTATTTCGCGCAGACGCTGGCCACGTGGGAGCAAGGGCGGTTCATCCGCTTCCACGGGCTCGCGCAGTGGCTGGGCTGGCTGTGGCCCTTCGCAACGCTGGGCTACGTGCTGGTCGTGCTGTCCCGGCGGGCACGCCAATCCTAGAATGGGCCGATGCCCAGTTCCCCGAATCCTGCCCTTCCGGCGGCACACACCTACTACGAGCGTCACATCTTCTTCTGCTTGAACGAGCGCAAGAACGGCGAGGACGCTTGCGCGCTGCACGGCGCGCAGCAAGGTTTCGATCGATGCAAGTCGAAGGTGAAGGAGGCCGGACTGGCCGGCGTCGGCAAGGTTCGCGTCAACAAGGCCGGTTGCCTGGACCGTTGCGCTGGCGGGCCTGTCGCGGTGGTGTACCCCGAGGCGGTCTGGTACACCTTCGTCGACAACGACGACATCGACGAGATCGTCGAGTCGCACCTGAAGAACGGCCAGGTGGTCGAGCGGCTGGTGCTGCCGGCCGACGTAGGCCGTTGAGGGCGCCAGTACCCGAGTCGCATGATGAATTCTCAGACTGAGAAGCTTCGGCTGGAAGGCGCCGCCGGCGTGATCGAAGCGCAGCGCGACATGCCCGCCGAGGGGGCGACGCCACGCGGCGTGGCGGTCATTGCACATCCCCATCCGCTGTTCGGCGGCACCATGGACAACAAGGTGGTGCAGACGCTTGCGCGCGCTTTCGTCGCCTGTGGCTGGACAGCCGTACGCTTCAACTTCCGCGGTGTCGGCGAGAGTGCGGGCGTGCATGACGAAGGCCGCGGCGAGGCGGAGGACTACCGTGCCGTCGTGGCGCAGGTCGCGCCCGCTGGCCCACTGGCCATTGCCGGGTTCTCCTTCGGCGCCTTCGTCGCCCTGCAGGCCACGCAGACGCTGTGGACGGAGCGCAATGTCACGACGCTCACGTTCGTTGGCGCCAGTGTGGCGCGGGTCGTGCCGCCGGCGCTGCCGCAGGACGCGCACGATCGCACGCTGGTCGTGCACGGCGAGGCCGATGACACGGTCGCGCTGTCGGCCGTGATGGACTGGGCGCGGCCACAGTCACTTCCTGTCACAGTCGTTCCCGGAGGCGGCCATTTCTTTCACGGACAATTGCCGCTCTTGAAAAATCTTGTCGTTCGCCAACTGCGCGCGAACCTGTAGTCGGTCTTTTCCCCCATTCCCATGAACCGTTTTTCCGACGCGCTCCGCGCGCTGTTGTTGTCCGCTGTCGCATCCTTCTGCATGCTCGCCGGTGCGCAAGTGCCGACGCCTCCCGAGGTCGCTGCGCGCAGCTATTTGCTGCTCGACGTCACGGCGAATCAGCTGTTGGCCCAGAAGGACATCGACAGCCCGGTCGAGCCCGCGTCGTTGACCAAGCTGATGTCTGCCTACATCGTCTTCGATGCGCTGAAAGCCAAGAAGATCACACTTGCGCAGACGCTTCCTGTCAGCCCCCGCGCCTGGAAAATGCCCGGTTCGCGCATGTTCATCGACCCGAAGATGCAGGTGCCGGTGGAAGATCTGATCAAGGGGCTGATCGTGCAGTCGGGCAACGACGCCACCGTGGCGCTGGCCGAAGGCGTGGGTGGCACCGTGGAGCACTTCGTCGAGCTCATGAACGAGCAGGCCAAGGCGCTGGGCATGAAGAACACCGGCTACAAGAACCCCGAAGGACTGACCGCGCCGGGCCACACGACGACGGCGCGCGACCTCAGCATCCTCGCGACACGGCTGATGCGCGACTTCCCGGAATACGTTCACTACTACGCCATCAAGAAATACCGCTATCCCGGCACGCCATCGACCAACGACACCAATCGCAACCTGTTGCTGTTCCGTGACCCCACGGTCGACGGCCTGAAGACGGGCCACACCGACGCGGCCGGCTATTGCATGATCGTCACGGCCAAGCGCGACTTCCCGAACCTGAGCGGCGGACGCCGGCTGTTGTCGATCGTGCTGGGTGCGGCCAGTGAAAACGCGCGCGCCAACGAATCGCAGAAGCTGCTGAACTGGGGCTACACCGCCTACGACGCGGTCAAGCTGTTCGATGCCAACCAGCCTGCGGCCACGCCGGCGGTCTGGAAGGGCCAGGTCAATACGCTGAAGCTGGGTCGCCCCGAGCCGATCGTCGTGTCGGTGCCCGCCGGTTCCGCCAGCAAGATCAAGACACAGGTCGCGCGGCCCGAGCCGCTGGTCGCGCCGTTCGCCAAGAACCAGCAGGTGGGTTCGCTCAAGGTCACCCTTGGCGACGAGCCTGTGGCCGAGGTGCCGCTGGTCGCCCTCGAGGCCGTCGAGCAGGCGGGCATCCTGGGCCGTGCCTGGGACGCCGTGCGTCTCTGGATCAAGTAGGTCCGTTGCGCAGGCCTGCGCGCCTGCTATACTCGCGGGCTTTTCGGAAATTTCCGAAGGGTTTCACGTTTTCGTCAATTCTCGACTTCCCATGTCACGGTGGGGCTTCAGGTCGGGATGTTTTGGGATTCATTCATTCATGCCAACCATCAATCAACTGGTGCGTCAGGGTCGAACGGTCGAGAAGATCAATTCGAAGAGCCCTGCCATGCAGAACTCGCCGCAACGTCGCGGTGTCTGCACCCGCGTCTACACCACGACGCCCAAGAAGCCCAACTCGGCGCTTCGTAAAGTTGCCAAGGTCCGTCTGACCAATGGCTTCGAAGTCATCTCCTACATCGGCGGCGAAGGCCACAACCTCCAGGAACACAGCGTGGTGCTGGTTCGCGGCGGTCGTGTCAAGGACTTGCCCGGTGTTCGCTACCACATCGTGCGCGGTTCGCTCGACTTGCAAGGCGTGAAAGACCGCAAGCAGTCGCGCTCCAAGTACGGCGCAAAACGGCCGAAGAAGGCTTAAGCCTTTTTTTGTCGATTCAACGGTGTTCGGTTGCCTTGGCGGGCACATCGAACGAAGTGACCCAATGTCGGGTCGAGTAAGTGAGAGTTCTTGTTGGCTCTCGCGGTACCGCAAACGGTGCCAACTGAAGCAAAGAGGTTAGTAACATGCCACGTCGTCGCGAAGTCCCCAAACGTGAAATCCTGCCGGACCCGAAGTTCGGCAATGTCGAGCTGTCCAAATTCATGAACGTGATCATGGAAGGCGGCAAGAAGGCTGTGGCCGAACGCATCA
>Ga0247810_10001500_pt1 | contig 14607 bp, 14 predicted proteins | sample UWRJL119311C1_FD_179918 | JGI IMG/M metagenome (GOLD analysis project Ga0247810, IMG submission 179918) | Plant litter microbial communities from Arlington Agricultural Research Station in Wisconsin, United States - UWRJ-L119-311C-1 | ecosystem: Environmental > Terrestrial > Plant litter >...
AAACTTGTGCGGCAAGCAAAAGTATAAAGCGGGCGATATTTAATAATACTGTGCTATTCATTTTCAATCACCGTTTTAGCTTCCAATTCCTCAATCTCTTTTTTCTCATAATTTTCGATGACGTACACGTGACCTAAATTGGTCATGTCATTGAAAAGCCTCACGTTCAGTGTAAAATAATTCGTTTCTTTATCAGTGTAAATTTTATCGATAACTCCGATGCCCACATTTGGCGGGAATGTAACCGACTCGTTTCCGGTAACGATGGTGTCGCCTTTACGAACGTTTGCCAATCTCGGAACGTCGATTAGCTGTACAAAACCAGTGTTTTTTCCATCCCAGCGCAAGGTCCCAAAATGATTTGACTTTTTAATCTTCGCGTTAATTTGAGATTTCACGTTTAGAACGCTGATTACGGTCGCGTAGTTAGCAGAAGTGTGCTCTACGATTCCCACGATTCCCAAACTGTTCACGACGCCCATATCTGGCTTGATTCCGGCTTTTGACCCAGAATTTAAAGTCAGGTAATTTTCTTTTACGTTGTAAGAGTTTTTAATCACCTTTGAGATAATCGTGTTCATGCCGCGATAGCCTTTTAAGCTGTCCTTCACGACAATGGCAGTAGAATCCTTAGCATTGTAAAGCAATTTTTTTAAGATTGCATTTTCTTTTGCCAGCTGTTCATTCTGCGTTTTTAAGTTCAAGTATTCTTTAACGTTATGAATTTTTTCATAAACGCCACCCGAAATAAAATTAGCTGATGTTACAACTTCACTTCTGTGGTACGAATGCGATTGGATGGTAAGCACTAACGAAATGCCCAAAAGCAGCAAAAACAGCAACTTATTGCTGTTTTTAAATAAAAAATTTACTATTTGCTGCATGAACTATGCTGTTATTTTATTAGTATGCTTCTGAATTTTGGTATATTTTTAAGTGCCATTCCTGTTCCTCGAACCACAGCTCTCAACGGGTCTTCTGCGATGTAAACCGGAAGGTCGGTTTTTTGAGAAATTCGTTTGTCTAATCCTCTTAACATCGAACCTCCACCTGCAAGATAGATACCTGTGTTGTAAATATCGGCTGCTAATTCTGGTGGTGTTTGAGACAAAGTTTCCATTACAGCATCCTCGATTCTTTGAATGGATTTGTCTAAAGCTTTTGCAATTTCTCTGAAAGAAACTTCCACTTGCTTTGGTTTTCCAGTCAACAAATCTCGACCTTGAACCGACATATCGTCTGGCGGAGTTTCTAAGTCTTCGGTAGCAGCACCAATTTCTATTTTAATCTTTTCTGCAGTACTTTCTCCAACGAAAAGATTGTGCTGCGTTCTCATATAATATACGATGTCGTTCGTGAAAACGTCACCGGCAATTTTTACTGATTTGTCGCAAACGATTCCGCCAAGGGCAATAACCGCAATTTCAGTAGTACCACCACCGATATCGACAATCATGTTTCCTTTTGGCTGCATAATATCCACGCCAATACCGATTGCTGCCGCCATTGGCTCGTGAATCAAATACACTTCTTTACCGTTTACGCGTTCGCACGATTCCTTAACCGCACGCATTTCCACCTCTGTAATTCCAGAAGGAATACAAACCACCATGCGTAATGCTGGCGTAAACATTCTTTTCTTTAAAGCGGGAATACTTTTTATAAACATGCTGATCATTTTTTCCGAAGCATCGAAATCAGCGATAACACCGTCTTTTAGAGGCCTAATGGTCTTTATGTTTTCATGGGTTTTACCTTGCATCAAGCTGGCTTCTTTTCCCACAGCAATGATTTTGCCAGATACTCTGTCACGAGCAACAATTGATGGACTGTCAATCACAACTTTATCGTTGTGGATTATCAGAGTATTAGCGGTACCAAGGTCTATCGCGATATCCTCAGTCATGAAATCAAAAAATCCCATACGTATTTTTAGGCTTTAAATATGTTTATAAAAATTTAACATGCAAAGTTACATAAATTAATGTTTGAAATGACGAGTACCTGTAAATACCATTGCAACTTTATTTTCGTTACAATAATCGATACTCAATTCGTCTTTAATCGAACCGCCCGGCTGGATTACAGCAGTAATTCCCGCTTTATCAGCAATTTCCACACAATCTGGGAAAGGGAAAAAAGCATCGCTGGCCATCACGGCACCTTTCAAATCAAAATTAAAATGGTTCGCTTTTTCAATCGCTTGTTTTAGCGCATCAACACGAGACGTTTGTCCGGTTCCTGATGCAATAAGCTGTCTGTTTTTTGCAAATACGATGGTATTTGACTTGGTGTTCTTGCAAATTTTAGATGCAAACAACAAATCCTCGATTTCTTCCGAAGATGGGGGAGTTGTTGTAACGGTCTTCAATTGCTCTTTATTGTCTGTAATATTGTTTTTATCTTGAACCAATAATCCGTTCAAGCACGTACGAACCTGTCTTTGAGGAAGCTCCACGTCATTTTGGACCAAAATAATTCTGTTTTTCTTTTCAGATAAGATTTCAATCGCGCTTTCGTCATAACTTGGCGCAATCACCACCTCACAAAATAATTTGTTGATTTCTCTTGCCGTGTCCGCATCGATTTTGCCATTGGCAATCAAAACGCCACCAAACGCAGAAGTCGGGTCTCCCGCCAAAGCATCAAGATACGCTTCTCTCATCGTGCTTCTTGTCGCCAATCCACATGCGTTGTTGTGTTTCAAGATTGCAAAAGTCGGCTCGTTATTTTTAAATTCTAAAATCAAGTTTACCGCAGCATCCACGTCAAGCAAATTGTTGTAAGACAATTCCTTTCCATGAAGTTTTTGGAACATGGCGTCAAAATCTCCAAAGAAAAATCCCTTTTGGTGTGGGTTTTCGCCATAACGCAAAACCTGTCCGTTTGGAACACTTTCCTTGTAAATCGTATTGTCGGTATTGAAATAATTAAAAATCGCAGTATCATAATGAGACGAAACATGGAATGCTTTTGTAGCAAAAAGTTTTCGGTCTTCCAATGTCAATTCTCCGTTTTGCTTCGTAATCAATTCTAAGAAATCTGCATATTGATCCACCGAAGCCACAATCACCGTATCCTTGAAGTTTTTTGCCGCCGCACGAATCAATGAAATGCCGCCAATATCAATTTTTTCGATAATGTCAGCCTCAGAAGCGCCGCTAGCCACTGTTTTTTCAAAAGGATACAAATCAACAATTACCAAATCAATCTGTGGAATCTGAAATTCTTCCATCTGCTGCACATCGCCTTCGTGGTCTTGACGGTTCAAAATGCCGCCAAAAATTTTCGGATGCAAAGTCTTTACTCTTCCGCCTAAAATTGATGGATAAGAAGTCACATCTTCCACTGGAACTACAGGAATTCCAAGGTTTTTGATAAAATCTTCTGTGCCGCCAGTAGAATAAAAAGTAACATTTTGCTCGTGCAATTTTCTCACGATTGGCTCCAATCCGTCTTTTGAAAAGACAGAAATCAATGCCGATTTAATAGTTTTTGAAGTACTCATTGTGTAGTTGTGTTTAAAGGTGCAAAAGTAGTTATTCAAACTTTAACATTCAAAACATTAGCCATCTGTTTTTCTTATTTTTTTAAAAATTTTTTGGAACGAAAAGCCGGTAATTTTCAGCCATTCATTTTCCCGCTGTCTGCAGTAGTTTTTTCTCTGAACCCCAGAGAAAAAAGCTACTGCTGCCCATCGGGGCTAGGGAACAAAGTTCAGGCATTTTTGTAATCTTTTGAACGATTGCGTGAAAACTGAAATCAATACAATTTTGTATAAAGCGTTTACCGCAGATTCACAGATTTTTAATTGATTTTTTAATCTGCGAATCTGTGGTCATTTTTTTAGGAAATAAAAATTAAATTACTGAATTTTACGACAACACAAATTCACGATTATGGTTTTATATTTTCGATTATTGCGAGAAAGCTTGGGCTTCGCCCTGAATGCCTTACGTAATAATAAATTGCGAACCATCCTCTCGCTCCTTGGCGTGACCATCGGCATTTTTTCCATCATTGCTGTGCTTGCCGCAGTCGATTCTTTAGACCGAAAAATCAAGAGCGACATGAGTTCGTTGGATAAAAACACCATGTATTTAAAGAGTTTTTCGTTTGGCCCGTCAGAAGTTCCGCGTTGGAAAAGAGACCAGTTTCCAGACGTGACTTATGATGAATTTCAATACTTGAAAAGTTCTGTAAACGGAATGGACAAGGCGACGTACCAATTGTTCACCGCAAGACAGATTGCAAAATATGACAAAAAAACCGTCAGCGATGTCAATGTGATTCCTGCCACGCACGAATTTGTGGAAATCCAACCGATGAAATTTCAAAGCGGTCGTTTTTTCAATGAATCAGAGTCGAATTCAGGGACTGCCGTTATCGTCGTGGGATATGAAATTGCCAACAGCCTTTTTGAAAACGCAGACCCCATCGGAAAAAAAATTCGTCTTTATGGACAGAAATTTACGGTGATTGGCGTTTTAGAAAAGCAGGGGCAAGGAACCTTTGGGAACAGCAACGATACTGCGGTTTTGATTCCGGTAAATTTTATGCGAAATAAATTTGGCGACCACAATGATTCAATGACGCCAATCATAATCGTTAAACCAAATGAAGGCGTGGATGTTGACGAATTTAAAGGCGAAATTATCCAAAAGCTGAGAAACAAACGCGGACTGAAAATCAGTCAAGAAGATAATTTTTTCATCGACGTGCTTTCTGGATTTACAGAAATGATTGACCAGATTGTGGGCGTAATGAACGGAATCGGTTGGGCAATCAGCGGATTTTCGCTTCTGGTAGGCGGTTTTGGGGTTGCCAATATCATGTTTGTTTCGGTAAAAGAACGAACCAACTTAATTGGGATTCAGAAATCATTAGGCGCAAAGAACAGATTTATCCTGCTTCAGTTTTTATTTGAAGCTGTCATTCTTTGTTTAATCGGCGGTTTGATTGGACTCTTTTTCGTCTGGATTATCGCATTGGGATTGACTAAAGCATTGGATTTTGAATTCGTCCTTAGCTTTGGAAATGTCATATTAGGAACCAGCTTGGCAATGCTTATTGGTCTGGTTTCCGGAATTCTTCCCGCCATTTCTGCTTCAAAATTAGATCCGGTGGAAGCGATTAGAACGGGAATGTAAAAGTTTTTACAAACCTTTTTTGGTGCGTCTTGTCATTCCAAAAAAGGAGGAATCTTTACCTCGTTACAAATTCAGCAAAAAATTCTTATTCCAATAAAAAAAGCCACAAATTCAGATCTAACATTCGTGAATTTGTGGCTTCCTATTTTAAGAGTAACTTATTATCGAACTGGATTGTTTAGAATCAAATCCAAGTACAAGTTAATTTTGTCTTTCAATTCTTTTCTTGGCGTAATGAAATCCAAAAAACCATGCTCTAGCAAAAATTCTGCAGTTTGGAAACCTTCTGGCAAATCTTTTCCAGTTGTATCTCTCACGATTCTTGGTCCAGCAAAACCAATCAAAGCGCCTGGTTCAGAAATGTTTACGTCGCCTAACATCGCGTAAGAAGCCGTAGTTCCTCCCGTTGTTGGGTCTGTACATAACGAGATGTAAGGAATTTTAGCTTCTGCCAACTGTGCTAATTTTGCCGAAGTTTTCGCCAATTGCATCAAAGAATAAGCTGCTTCCATCATTCTCGCTCCGCCTGATTTTGAAATCATCACAAACGGAATGTTGTTTTTGATAGAATGGTCAATTCCTCTTGCGATTTTCTCTCCCACAACAGCTCCCATGGAACCGCCAATGAAAGCGAAATCCATACAGCAAACCACTAAATCTCTGCCTTTTGATTTTCCAACAGCCGTTCTAACCGCGTCTTTCAACTTGGTTTTGTCCATGGCGTCTTTCAAACGGTCAGAATATTTTTTAGTATCCACAAAATTCAGCGGATCCTTTGAAGTGATTTTTGCGTCTAATTCTGTAAACTCATTGTTGTCAAACAAAATTGAGAAATATTCTTTACTTCCAATTCTAACGTGAAATCCGTCTTCTGGACTTACAAATAAATTTCTTGCTAGTTCGTCAGCATCAATAATTTTTCCGGTTGGAGATTTATACCAAAGTCCTTTTGGAACGTCTTTCTTATCCTCCGTCGCTGTCGTGATTCCTTTTTCTGTTCTTTTAAACCAAGCCATATAATTTATGATTTTAGATTTTAGATTTAGGAAAAATCATAATTCCTAAATCTGAAATCTTAAATTTATAGTGTGTTAACGTTGTTCAAGTCTTTAAAAGCTTGCTCTAATCTTGTATTGAAAGTAACTTCGCCTTCACGCATCCATTTTCTTGGATCGTAGTATTTTTTATTTGGAACTTCTTCTCCTTCTGGATTACCAATCTGAGTTTTCAAGTAATCTACATTTTTAACGATGTAATCTCTAATTCCTTCGGTAAAAGCAAATTGCAAGTCAGTGTCGATGTTCATTTTGATTACTCCGTAACCAATCGCTTCTCTGATTTCTTCAACAGTTGAACCTGAACCTCCGTGGAAAACGAAATCAATTGGGTTTGCTTCTGTGTTGAATTTCTCCTGTACAAAAACTTGAGAATTGTGAAGGATTTTTGGAGTCAATTTTACGTTTCCTGGTTTGTAAACACCGTGAACGTTTCCAAAAGCTGCTGCGATTGTAAAACGAGGGCTGATTTTCAAAAGCTCTTCGTAAGCATACGCTACTTCTTCTGGCTGAGTGTATAATTTTGAGCTGTCCACATCAGAATTGTCCACTCCGTCTTCCTCGCCACCTGTGATTCCAAGTTCGATTTCAAGAGTCATCCCGATTTTGCTCATTCTTTTCAAATATTCTTTACAGATTTCGATGTTTTCTTCGATTGGCTCTTCAGAAAGGTCAATCATGTGAGAACTGAACAACGATTTTCCTGTTTCAGCGAAGTGTTTTTCAGAAGCATCTAAAAGTCCGTCAATCCAAGGCAAAAGTTTCTTCGCGCAGTGGTCTGTATGAAGAATAACCGTTGCTCCATAAGCTTCAGCCAACGTATGAATGTGTTTTGCTCCTGCAATTGCACCTAAGATAGCTGCTTTTTCATCTGCATTAGACAAACCTTTTCCAGCATTGTAAATTGCTCCTCCGTTTGAGAATTGGATAATAACTGGCGCGTTTAATTTTGCAGCAGTTTCCATAACGCCATTCACTGTGCTTGAGCCCGTTACGTTTACGGCTGGAAGTGCAAATCCTTTTTCTTTTGCATATTTAAAAATCGCTTGTACTTCGTCTCCGGTAGCAACGCCTGGTTTGATATTGTGCGCCATTGTGTTTTTTGTTTATAGTTAAAGGTTACAAAAATAAGAATTTCTGAAATTAGAATGGATAATTAATTCCAATATTTAATACCGAGTGGCCTAAATTATAATCTTTGAACCATCTTCCGCCGACTTCTTTGCCTGGGTCATAGGTTTTAAACCCTAAATCCAAACGAATTACGAAGAAATTAAAATCATATCTGAATCCAAAACCAGATCCTACTGCAATATTTTCTAACGATTTGATTCCCGTGAAAGTATAGTCTTCATCCACCTCATTGTCCAAAACGTTCCAGATGTTTCCGGCATCGGCAAAAATGGCTCCGTTTAATTTTCCTAACATTTTAAAACGAAGCTCCGTGCTGAACAGAATTTTCATATTCGCTTCGTTGAAATCATTGACTCCGCCGCTGCTTCCAGGTCCTAAACCGTAGGATTGCCAAGCTCTGATGTCATTGGAACCTCCTGCAAAGTAACTTTTTGAGAACGGAATATTATTTGAATTCCCATAAGGAACGGCCATTCCAAAAAACGCACGCATCGCCAAAACCTTGCTGTTTGACAAATCCCAATGTTTGATAAAATCAATTTCTCCTTTTATATATTGCGAATATTCTACTTCTAAAATCGTCTTGTTCCCGTTTTCATTTTTTGGCTGGTTTGCCAATCCAGAAAGCAATCCAAGGAAGTTTCCGGCAGATTCTAATTTGGTTTTAAAAATCCAGAAGTTATTGTCCAACAAATCTGTTTTTGTGGTTTTGGTATAGGTATAGCTCGAAGCAAAAATCAAGTTGTTTTCGGTTAATCTATTTTTTCTTTCAGAGATGCTTTCGATGGCTCGAGCATCTTGAGGCGTGGTGGTGATGGCTCCGTTTTCAATTACATCAGCGATAAATCCATTGGTTCCGTCCTCGATTATAAGAAAGTTATCGCCATTGCCATCAGTAAAATAATAGCCAGGGTTCACCTGTGTGATGTAGGCGTTTGCCAAGTCGTTCAGCCTTCGGTAAGACGATTGGTACACATTGAAATAATTCGATTTATTGACGTTTTTTACATATTGGATATTAAAAAGGTCAAACCGGGACGTCACATTTCGTTTTGGGTTCCAAGTGTAATACATACCGCCGGTAAGGCTTTCCTTGTCCAGACCAATATTTTGCTGTTTGGCAAAACCAAGGCTTAAGACCGTATTTGGAATCATGTTTTTCGGGATGATTTTTTCGGTATTGAAAGGGGAGAAGACCCTCGGAAAATTCAGTTTGATGTCGGCTCCGTATTCTGATAAATTGAAAAATACATTGTTTGGGTTCGCGATTCCGTTGTCTTTTGAAGAGCCAATGTTTCCTCGAAGCGAAAGTTCCAAGGTTTCGGCACCTCGAAAGACATTTCTAAACGTTCCCGTCAAGCTTCCCGCGATACCAAATTCCTGAATGTTTGAATGCGTGACGTCCGTGGTAGCTCCAAAACTGAATTTTTTTCGAGGCATCAAATAAATGTTCGTAATCAGCGATTCTCCGTTGACATCGGTCGAATCTTCCACAAACTGGATGCTCGGCGAATTAAAAACGCGCAAATTGTTCAAATAACGGGACGTCAGCGTTCGTCTGAAATCGGCATAAGTCACTCCGGGCGTGAAAAATACAGCGTCCGTAATGGCTTTTGGCTTGTATCGAAGCTTGTCCACGCTGTAAATATGATAGCCGTTATAGGTGGCACTGTCCGCCACTTTCACCTTATTATTGCCTGATGGACTGTCGGTAAAAATGTTTACCTCGCTAATTTTATAAAGTTTGAACGGTTTTGAAATGATTGTATCGCCCGTACGTACGCTTCTGTCGCTGATTTTTAGCAACATATTCGTCTTGTGGTTGGTGTCGATTGAATCACCTACAAACGTAATATTCGTAGGCTGGAAATAATATGCACCGTTATTTCTGAAATTTGTAGTGATTCTTTCGCGTTCCGCCTCAAAATTGGAAGCCTTGAATTGCTCGCCTTTTTTGACCAAACTCTTGCTTTTGTTTACTTCATAAAGCGAATCTAAGGCAGGCGTGGCAATTTCTCGGGTCAAAGAATCAATGATGTAAGCTTCTCCGGTGTTGACCGTGTATTTTACTTGCGCTTTTTTATTTGGAAGCGTGTCAATTTGATACGAAGTTTTGGCGTTAAAATAACCGTTGTTGAAGTAATACGCTTTCAATCGGGCAATGGATTTTTTTGACCTTGATTCGTCCAAAATTACTGGCGGTTCTCCCGTTCGCTTTAAAAATTTGTGAAAACCAGAATAAAAAAACGAATTGCCCAGGCGTTCGACCTGCTTCTTTGAAAGTAATTTTGACAATCGTTCGTATTTTTTTGGATTGTCAATTACCTTTGCCTTAAACGTGGAATCTGGGTTTTCTTTGGCCAAATTGTACATATTCAACCGAAGATTGTAGCCTAAAAAGGTACTGTTCGGCTTTTGATAAAGGAGATTTGAGATGGATTCGTCTTTTTCAATTTTATCATTCACTAAAATTTCATTCTTTTTTAGGAGCTTTTTTCCGTCTGGAACTCTTTTTACAGTGTCGCAGGCAGTCATAATTATTCCAATTAGAATAATTAGTGATATTTTTGTACAAATCTTTTTCAAGTGGTCTGGCATATTTAATTCAAAAATACATTTTTTTATGGTTAGTAAAAACCAAATAAAATTAATAACGAGCTTACAACAGAAAAAATATCGCAAAGAGCACAAATTGTTCGTTGCCGAAGGCCGAAAGGTGATTCAGGAATTGATTCAAGCTGATTTTGAATTGGTAAACCTGTTTGCCACTTCGATGATTTTTCCCGAACTTCATCCAAATAAAGTTACGATTGTTTCTGATGCCGATTTGAAAAAAATCACGGCGCTGGCGACGGCAAATGACTGCTTGGCTGTTTTTAAGATTTCGGTTCAAAAAGAAATTAATGCTTCTGGATTGATTGTGGCGCTTGATGATGTTCGCGACCCAGGGAATTTGGGGACCATTATCCGTCTTTGTGACTGGTTTGGAATCAAAGAATTACTCTGTTCAGAAGAAACCGTGGATATTTACAACCCAAAAGTCATTCAGGCGACCATGGGTTCGATTGCGCGCGTGAACGTCTCGTACTTAAATTTGGAACAATACATAAAAGAAACGAAACTTCCCGTTTTTGGCACTTTTATGGACGGAAAAAATATTTACAAAACGGATTTGCCGTCGGAAGGAATTATTGTCATGGGAAATGAGGCCAATGGAATTTCTGCGGCTATAGAAAATTTGGCACAAAACCGACTTTCTATTCCCAGATTTGGCGATTTGCAACAAACAGAAAGCCTGAATGTAGCCACCGCAACTTCGATAATCTTAAGTGAATTTAAACGGAATTCCTGATTTACTGGAAGGTAAAGTTGACAAAAACACCTCTGGTTTTCATGGAACCTACATTGCTGGTCCAAGGAGAATTTGGGTCGTTATCTCGGATAATTTCGTCATCAAGACCAAATACGCCTCTAATCGATGGCGAAAATTTGAAATATTCCAAATATAAATCGACACCAAAGCCCAGTTCGTAGTTGTTCGTCCACTTTTTCATTCTGAAACGTTCGCTTGAATTGTCATCTTTTGACTCGGAATTACTACCTAAGTTCAACGATGTGGAAACGCCGCCCACCAAGAAAGGCCTGATATTTCCTGTTCGCAATGCGGAAAATTTTAATAACAATGGAAAATGGATGTAAGTTGATTTCACTTCGCGAAGCGCATCTGTTTCATCTGTAAAACCTGGGAAATACAAGTCACGCTGGGTGTAATACAGTCCCGGTTCAAATCTAAGGTCGATATATTCGTGCAGTCTTAAATTTCCAATCAATCCCACATTGAAGCCCGTCGTTCCTTTTACCTGAATGTCTTGACCCACGTTTTTGTAGTCAAATTTGAAATCATAGGCGTTAAAACCAAGGAAATATCCCCAGTGAACACGCTGTTTGTCCCAGTTTTCTAAGTTGACGATTGGGTCATGGGCAAAAAGGCCTTTTCCAAACTGGGCTTGACTTTGCAGGGAAAGCGATAAAAGAATGATGGCAAATATTTTTTTCATACTATTTTTTAGATGCAGAATAAATTGTTGCGACTCCAAAAGTTTGTGGTTGGTCTGCAACATCTATAAACCCAATTTTTCTTAAAATATTGTTTAACGCTTCGCCATAAGGAAAAACTGATGCCGATTCTGAAAGATAACCGTAGGCAGCATTGTCTTTTGAGAACATTTTTCCAATTAATGGAAGGATATTTTTAGTGTAAAAAGAGTAAAATTGCTTGTAAGGCGTTTTAGTAGGATTTGAAGTTTCTAAAATAACCAAGGTTCCGTTTGGCTTTAAAACGCGGTAAATTTCGGAAAGGCCTTTTTCAAGAGTTTCAAAATTACGGATTCCATAACCCACAGTGATTGCGTCAAAAGAATTTTCATCAAACGGAAGATTTTCTGAATCGCCTTGAATCATCTCAATTTTACTGGAAAGGTTTTTTGCAGCGATTTTTTTTCGTCCCACTTCCAACATTCCTGCAGAAATATCCAAACCCACAATTTTTTGAGCGCTTGTTTGTGATAACAAAATCGCCATATCGCCAGTTCCAGTCGCAATGTCCAAAATGGTATCTGGCTTTTTGGAAGCCACGATTTTCAGGACTTTCTTTTTCCAAGATTTATCGATTCCAAAAGAAATAACGCGATTAAGGCCGTCATAATCTGCTGAAATGGTATCAAACATTTGTTCTACCTGCTCTTTTTTGCCTAACTGCGAATCTTTATAAGGAGTGATATTCTTTGACATTTTCAATATTTTGGACAAAGATAAGCTATTCTTTTTCGATTACAAAAATAGGATTTTTAATAGTTGTTTAGTTTATTTTGAAAGTTGCTAAACAAAGAATAACCTAATTAGGGTATATTAAAATTTACCATAATTAGGCGATTGTTTCCATTTCCAGATTTGTGCAATTTTACATCACGTTAAACACATAAAATTAATTATATGTTTTCAAGAAATTTAATAGCGGAACTGAAATGGGTGTTACTGGCACTAGCAATCTCGTTTCTTCTTGTGAACAGTATCAACAGCAGTGCTTTTGCGAGCAACGCTGAATTTGAGCTGCCAAACACGTTCTTAGGGTTAAATTTGTTTTTGGAAATTTTAGTTTTTTTCGTCTTTTCTACCTTTGTGGTATTTGGTATTAAAGGCTTTTTTGAGATGTATTCTCAGAAATTCGCTAACGTCATTATCTTCATTTCTGGAGTTTTAATGGTCGTAGTGATATTTATTTTAAGTTATCAGATATTGTCAATAGAGTAGCTATTATCTTTATTTGGAAACATCTAATTAATGTTTAACGAAAAAACATCCTGAGCAGTCAGGATGTTTTTTTAGTTTTTATGCTTTTGTGAACGTTTGGTAGCTAAAGTCATACTTGTGCTTTTCGTCAGCCGGATGATATTCTTCTGAAATCAAATTCCACTTACTTCTATCGATTTCTGGAAAAAAAGCATCGGCTTCAAAGCTTTCATGAACTCTTGTGATTTCAAGCGAATCTGCGAAATCCATGCCGAGCGTGTATATCTCGCCGCCGCCAATGATAAAAATATCTTCGCCTTTTGGGCAAGCTTCAATGGCTTTTTCAATGCTGTCAACTACAATGCAACCTTCTGGATGATACTCTTTTTGTCTAGTGATAATCACATGGGTTCTGTTTGGCAATGGTTTTGGAAAGCTTTCAAAAGTTTTTCTTCCCATGATAATATAATGTCCGGATGTAATTTGCTTAAATCTTTTAAAATCATCTGGCAGATGCCAAAGCAAATCATTGTCTTTTCCCAGCGCATTATTTTCTGCGATGGCAGCAATCATTGTAATCATAATTATAAACTATCGTTTTGGGAAGGACTTATTTTTGATTGAATCTGGTCTAATTTTCGTTCTTGTTTGGCCACCAATTTGTCAATTTGGGCGCGTTCCCAGTTTTTATTCATGAAGCTATCGGTGATAAAAACGCGAATAAAATGAAGTATGAAAAAGAAAGCCCAAGCCAAAATTACCCACAAATCCCAATGGTATTCTGGATATACTTCTAAAAGTCTTCTGATAATTACAATAAAAATACTTCCCACGAAAAAAAGCACGAAGTGAAAATACAAACGTTTTTTTTGCTTGATTCTTCTTCGAGCGTATTCATAAAGTTCGTGCTGCTGATTATTGTCCATAGTGTTTAATTTGAAATTAAAGATAGTACTTAATTTTAAAATTAAAAATACGTCATAAGAATAATGTTAATCCTGAAACACAATTTTTATAGGAATAGTGTAAGAGGTACGAATGATAATGCCGCGAAGCTTACCAACACCCCAGTCTTTATAGAGCTTAACGATACGAATTCCCTGGTTATCTAAGGCTGGATTAATGCTCTTAACCACATTTACATTGCTTACCGATGCATCTTTATTTATTACAAAACTAATTAAAAGGCGAGCATTAATTTCTTCATCTTCCGGGATTATAAAATTAGCTCCAACGAATTTATAAAAATCAGCAAATCCTTTCGTGGGTTGAGGTTGTTCGAAAATCGTTTCGTATTTGTGTTTTTCGCCTTTTTCATCAGTGCTTTCTCCAGAAATCAAATTTCCGTTTTCGTAATTTTCAATGAAAGTAAACTTATAAGTGGTGCTTTTTCCTTTCCAAACTCCAGTTTTAAGACCATTTTTTAAGTTTCCTTCGGATGATTCTTCTTCGGTTTCCTCTTTAAAAAATCCATTTCCTTTTATGACGGTCTGCTCATTTTTTGAGTTCCAATAACTTTCGATTTTTAAAGGGCCGGCGATTTTTGGGTCCTTTTCATTTTTTAAATATTCGCCTTCAAATTTCTTTTTTCCATTTTCATAAAAAGCAGACACTTTTCCAAGTGGAGATCCGTCTTTGTAATTGATGATTTGCTGTATATTTCCATTTTCAAAGAACGAAGTAAATCCGCCATTTTTAATCAACGTTTCATTTGCGATAGACATTCCTCTCATCTGAAGATTTCCCGATTTGTAATAATCTTCAAAAAGGTATTCGTCTTGAATTAACTTGTGATTTTTGATGATTCTAAAGTATTTGTATTCACCTGTGGTTTCACGCCCCAGCGAATCAAGAAATACCTTTTTATCATTTTCATTTTGGGCAAAAGACGACAGCGACATCATTAAAAATAATGCCGAAAGTACTATTGATTTCATACAATGTTTTTGAGATTATACAGCAACCGCGCCTTTAATATG
>Ga0247810_10001501_pt1 | contig 14604 bp, 6 predicted proteins | sample UWRJL119311C1_FD_179918 | JGI IMG/M metagenome (GOLD analysis project Ga0247810, IMG submission 179918) | Plant litter microbial communities from Arlington Agricultural Research Station in Wisconsin, United States - UWRJ-L119-311C-1 | ecosystem: Environmental > Terrestrial > Plant litter >...
AAAAACGAAAATGACCGCAGACAAACTAACAACTTTCGATGTATTAATCGAAATACCAAGAGGAAGCAGAAATAAATATGAGTACGATTTTGAAATCAAAAGAATGCGTTTCGACAGAATGTTATTCTCTTCAATGATGTACCCGGCAGATTACGGATTTATTCCGGAAACTTTAGCTCTTGACGGCGATCCTCTTGATGTATTGGTTTTGATTAACGAACCAACTTTTCCTGGATGTGTGATAGAAGTAAAACCAATTGGGGTTTTCCACATGGCTGATGATAAAGGACCGGATGAAAAAATTATTTGTGTACCGGTTTCTGATCCAATCTGGAATTCATTAAATGATCTTTCAGATATTAACGGACACTTATTGAAAGAAATCGAGCATTTCTTCCAGGTTTACAAAGACCTTGAAAACAAAAAAGTAGATGTTGAAGGTTGGGGAGATGTAAAAGAGGCATTCGCTATTATTGATGAGTGTACTAAGCGTTTTAATGACATTGAAAACAAACCGGAAGGATTATTTAGTATTAAATAATTTTTACCATCATAATTTGTAAAAAAAGCAATACTCCGTTAAGAGTATTGCTTTTTTGTTTAAATTCGTTCAGTTAGTTTGTTGACTATTAACCAAAACCAATAAAATATTATGAATGCATTTATGATTTATTTGCCAATTGTAATGGCAATTTTAGGATTACTTTTCATGGCAATAAAAAGGAGTTGGGTGTTGAAACAAGATCCGGGAGATGGAAAGATGAAGGAAATTTCAGATTACATCTATGAAGGAGCATTAGCCTTCTTAAAAGCCGAATATAAATTACTAACCATTTTTGTAATTATTGCAAGTATAGCTTTGGCAGGAATTACATTTATTCCAGGAGTAAAAACACATTTATTAATCGTAGTGGCATTTATTTTTGGAGCCTTATTTTCAGCTTATGCAGGTAATATAGGAATGAAAATAGCAACCAAAACAAACGTTAGAACCACGCAGGCAGCCCGAACCAGTTTGCCTCAGGCTTTAAAAGTTTCTTTTGGAGGCGGAACCGTAATGGGTTTAGGAGTTGCAGGTTTGGCTGTATTGGGTTTGACAGGTTTCTTTATAGTTTTCTTTAATCTTTTATCGGATGGTGTTTGGAAGGATACGGAAACCATGACGGTTGTTCTGGAAACATTAGCAGGATTTTCTCTTGGAGCTGAATCAATCGCTTTGTTCGCCAGAGTAGGAGGCGGAATTTATACAAAAGCAGCCGATGTTGGAGCTGATTTAGTAGGTAAGGTTGAAGCCGGAATTCCGGAAGATGATCCTCGCAATCCAGCTACAATTGCAGATAACGTTGGAGATAATGTTGGAGATGTAGCCGGTATGGGCGCCGATTTATTCGGATCGTATGTAGCAACTGTTTTAGCCGCTATGGTTTTAGGAAATTACGTTATCAAAGATATGGGAGGTAATATCAGTGATGCTTTTGGCGGAATTGGTCCAATTTTATTACCAATGGCCATTGCCGGTTTTGGAATTATATTTTCTATTATCGGAACGATGTTAGTGGGTATTTCTGATGATAATGCCAAAGAAGCACAGGTACAAAAAGCATTAAATGTAGGAAATTGGGTTTCTATTGTGTTAACCGCAATTGCCTGTTTCTTTTTAGTACAATATATGCTGCCGGAAACCATGCAGATGAGCTTTTTCGGAGAAGGTTCTAAAGATATTTCTTCTATGCGTGTTTTCTATGCTACTTTGGTTGGATTAATTGTTGGCGGCGCTATTTCATCGGTAACCGAATATTATACAGGATTAGGAACAAAACCCGTAATGGCAATTGTACAAAAATCCTCAACGGGAGCGGGAACGAATGTTATTGCAGGTTTGGCAACAGGAATGATTTCTACTTTTCCAACGGTTTTACTTTTCGCAGCAGCAATCTGGATTTCGTATGCTTTGGCAGGATTTTATGGCGTTGCTTTAGCAGCTTCAGCCATGATGGCGACAACCGCAATGCAATTGGCAATAGATGCGTTCGGACCAATTTCAGACAATGCAGGTGGAATTGCCGAAATGAGTGAATTACCAAAAGAAGTACGTACAAGAACTGATATTTTAGATTCAGTAGGAAATACAACGGCAGCAACCGGAAAAGGGTTTGCTATTGCTTCAGCAGCATTAACATCTTTAGCATTATTTGCAGCATATGTAACTTTTACAGGAATCGACGGAATCAATATTTTTAAAGCACCGGTTTTAGCGATGTTATTTGTGGGAGGAATGATTCCGGTAGTCTTCTCGGCTTTGGCTATGAATTCTGTTGGAAAAGCCGCGATGGATATGGTGTATGAAGTACGTCGTCAGTTTAAGGAAATTCCGGGTATTATGGAAGGAACCGGAAAACCGGAATACGGAAAATGTGTGGAAATTTCTACAAAAGCCGCTTTACGCGAAATGATGTTGCCGGGAATATTAACAATTGGTTTTCCGATTGCAATCGTTTTATTAGGAAAATTGGTTTATGCCGATAACAATCAGTTAATTGCTGAAATGTTAGGCGGATATATGGCTGGAGTAACCGTTTCCGGAGTTCTTTGGGCAGTTTTTCAAAACAATGCCGGAGGTGCCTGGGATAATGCTAAAAAATCTTTTGAAGCAGGTGTTTTAATTAATGGAGAAATGACCTATAAAGGTTCTGATGCACACAAAGCAGCTGTAACCGGAGATACAGTTGGGGATCCGTTTAAAGATACATCTGGACCGTCAATGAATATCTTAATTAAATTGACATGTTTGATCGGATTGGTAATTGCCCCAATTTTGGGAGATGGACAAGCGCCATCCGATATCGCTGGAAATCTTTCCTGCTGTTCAAAATCAGAACTGCATGCCGGTTTAGCTTCTAAATGCGGAGATATGTCAGAAATGACCAAAGAAGAATGTATTAAAATGTGCAAAGAAAAAGGCTGTTCAGCCGAAGAAACTGCAAAATGCCTGGCTAACTTTGATGCAAAAGGAAAATACGTTCATCAAAAAACAGATTGTTTTGATACAACTAAATACGATAAAAACAGAGTTGAGGTTAATTTGTCTACCACAAATGGCGTTACGGTAGGAACTGTAACGAAAACCGAAAATGGCAAAACAACTACAAAAGTTTTTGAAGGAACTGAAGGTGATGTAAAAGCTAAAATTGAAGCAGCTAAATAAAATCTATTGTTAGTTATAAAAAAATGCCTCCAGTTTTGTGGAGGCATTTTCTATTTAAAAACCTATTTTTAATCTACTAATTCAAAATTAGATTTTAGTTTAATATCTGCTGATGAGGTACCAATCATTACTTCAAAATCTCCCGGTTCGGCAACCCATTCTAATTTATTGTTGTAGAAAGAGAGCTTTTCTTTATCGATTATAAATTCTATAGTTTTAGATTCTCCGGCATTTAGCTTCACTTTTTGAAAATCTTTAAGTTCCAATACAGGTCGTACTACAGAACAAAATTTATCCTGTAAATAAAGTTGTACGACTTCTTCTCCAGTTACTTTGCCGACGTTTGACAATTGAAATGAGGCTTTAATAGATTCGTTGTTTTTTATTTTTACAGAAGATAATTTCAAATCACTATAATTGAATTTTGTATAGCTCAAACCATATCCAAAAGGAAATTTAGGAGAGTTTTTTAAATCAATATAAGAAGAAACGTAGCCGGTTGCCTCATCATTTGCAGCAGGTCTTCCAGTACTGAAATGATTATAATAAATTGGAATTTGCCCAACTTCTCTTGGAAACGTCATAGGCAGTTTTCCGGAAGGATTATAATCTCCAAACAAAACATCCGCAATGGCATTTCCTGCTTCAGTACCCAACCACCAAGTGTATAAAATGGCTGGAGCATTGTCTGCTGTCCAATTAAAAACAAGCGGTCTTCCGGCATTAATTAGGATTACAACAGGTTTTCCGGTAGCCATAATAGCTTTGACCAAATCTTCCTGAACACCAGGCAAATGAATATCGCTTCGGCTTTTTGCTTCTCCGCTCATATTGTGTCTTTCACCAATACTCAAAATAACAACATCTGCTTGTTTTGCTTTTGCAACAGCATCTGCGAAGCCATCTTTATTGTCTCCGTCTACCTCGCAGCCTTTGGCATAAAGTAATTTGGTATTTTTGCCTATTTTATTTTGTAAACCATCCCATTGCGAAACTACCCATTTATCATAATTTACTTCCGGTAAATCAACAGCCCAGAAACCCATATTGGCTTTGTATTCTTTAACCATTGGACCAATAAACGCAATTGTTTTTAAGTTTTTAGAAAGCGGTAAAGTTTCATTTTCATTTTTTAGCAAAACAATACTTTTCCTGGCCACTTCAAGAGCTGCTTTTCTATTTTCAGGATTGTTCAGTTCTTTTTCTTCTCTTTTTCCATCTGAATATCGGTAAGGATCATCAAATAATCCTAATTCGAATTTTTTACGAAGAATTCTTTTTACAGCATCATCAATCAAATCAATAGATATTTTACCTTCTTTTACCAATTCGGCCAGATTATAGCGATAGGCATTACTTTCCATGTCCATATCACTTCCGGCAGTAATGGCAGAAAGTGCAGCACCTTTTAAATCTTTTGAATAACCATGTGCTACCATTTCTCCAATAGAACCCCAATCAGAAACCACAAATCCCTGAAAATTCCATTTTCCTTTCAGAATGTCACGTTGCAAATAAGCGTTTCCGGTAGCCGGAATTCCATTTACATCATTAAAAGAGTTCATGAAAGTAGCTGCTCCGGCATCTAAGGCAGCTTTAAAAGGAGGAAGGTATGTTTCCCATAACATTCTTTCGCTCATATCAACTGAGTTATAATCTCTTCCGCCAACAGCTGCTCCATAAGCTGCAAAATGTTTTACGCAAGCCATAACCGAATTCAAATCACCCAATTTATTTCCCTGAAATCCTTTTACTCTGGCAAAAGCTATCTTAGAACCTAAATACGTGTCTTCGCCTGCGCCTTCCATCACTCGTCCCCAACGTGGGTCACGCCCAATGTCAACCATTGGTGCAAATGTCCAGTGAATTCCGCTTGCTGAGGCTTCTTTCGCAGCTACTCTTGCAGCCAATTCAATAGCAGTCAAATCCCAACTGGCAGCTTCTGCCAACGGAATAGGGAAGGTGGTTTTGTATCCGTGAATAACATCCTGACCAAACAACAACGGAATTTTAAGACGTGACTGCATGGCCAGTTCCTGATATTGTCGGGTATATTTAGTTCCGATAATATTTAACATAGAACCTACTAAACCTGCTTTAATTTCGGCTTGTTTGTTTGGATTAATGGTAATTGGGCCCGTTGCAGAATTGTCCCCTGTATATTGGTTAAGCTGACCAATTTTTTCTTCAATGGTCATTTTTTTCAATAACGAATTTACTTTTTGCTCAATTGTTTCTTGTTGCGCTGTTGCAAATAAGGAAATCATCAACAAGGTTATCGCAGTTATTTTCTTCATTTTAATTCATTTAATTTTGATAAATCCATAAGGTAATCAGATGTAGTAATACGTTTTATTTTTGTGCTTTAAATTCTAAATAATGCAAATTAAATCCTCCTTTTTCAAAAACTACTTTAATTTTATTTGTTCCTGAATTTATGGATACACCCGACAAAATTATTGTTTTCCAATTATCATCTGAACCGGTTGCAGGAAGTAGGAGACTTTTTGATTTGTTTCCATTTTCAGTTTCCAAATGAAGCTTTCCTTCTGAATTTTTACTCGAATATCGAACAACAACATTAAAGACTTTTTGTTTTGATATTTCTGTTGTGAACTGCAGCCATTCCCCATCTTCAATAAATGAAACATGATATCCGTTTGAATCAGCATTCTTGTAAGGTGAAATATCTACACCGTCATTTCGCATCGAATTTCCTTTGTTCCATTCTTCAAAATTTCCTGTTTCTACTTTGTAATTCACAAAGTCTTTATCAAGATAAGCATATTCGTTTGTTCCTAAATCATATTGTGAAGCAAAAATTTTTCCAGGAATGGAGTGTTTTTTATATGGTTTTGTATCATTAGTTTGGACTTGTCTGAACATGGCATCAATTACATCCTGTTTTATGGTTACGTTTTCCATTTTGTAATTATCGGCTATTTTCATTAAAGTTTTTTTGGTAAAATTTACAGATGGTTTCTCACCGCCATCTTGCCAGTACTTTAATAAAACATCATATTCAGGAATTTTTGTAACTGAAGTTACTCCGGCAATATTTTCTATTTTCTTCATTGGCCAGAAAGCCCATCCGATATTATTTTTTTCGACTAAAGAAATAACATCTTTAAACCATACATTCGAGTTTTCTCCACTTTCTCCCAGCCATATCGGAACGTTGTATTCTGTTCTGTAATCCAGCATTTTTTGAATGGAAGCTGTCGTATTATAATTCCAGTATTTATGAAAACTCAGCGCCATGTTCTCATCCCATAAAGGAAAAATTCCGTTGTAATTATTTCCCCAGCAATTGCCTTCAATAAAAATTAAATGATTGGTATCGACTTCACGAATGGCTTTTGTAACAGCGATCAATAATTCTCTTAAAGGACCATTTGAATTTTCATCACAACCATTTTTATTGGTTCCGGTAAAATTCCAGTTTGGTTCATTTATGATATCATACGCTCCAATCCATGGACTATTCTTATAACGCGAAGCTAATTTTTTCCATAAGGCAATCATTTTTTTCTGATTGGCTTCACTTTCCCAAAGAGAGGGTTTAGTAGTATCATAATCTGAAATTGCTGCGTCATTGCCTTGCCCGCCGGGAGCCGCATGTAAATCTAAAATCAGATACATTTTGTTTTCGGCACACCATTTCAGCAAATTATCAGTCATGGTAAAACCTTCTTCAATCCAGGTGATTTGACCGTTTTCTTCTTCTATAGCGGGTGTATACAAATTATAATGCATAGGCAAACGAATAGAATTGAATCCCCAGGCGGCTAATGAATCGATATCCCGTTTTGTAATTCCGTTGGCTTTATAAGCAGTATAAAATGCTGTTGTGTTTTCTTCACCAATCAGATCCTGAATTTTTTGTTTAATCTTATATTGTGGACTTGCGAAAGGCTGTGTTTGAAGCATATATCCTTCCTGAACCATCCAGCCTCCTAAGCCTAAACCTCTTAAAATTATATTTTTTCCTTTGCCATCTACAATCTTTTGTCCTTCTCGATGCAAAAAATCCTGTCCGAGAAAGACTATTGAAAACAATAATAGTAGTAAGGTTAAAATTAATTTAGTCATGATTTTTATTTAAATGAAATTGTATTCCAGAAAACGATTATTCTAATAATCAACGAATTTTACTAACTAACAAGGTAAATTTGTGAAATCAGAAAAATCCGAGGCAAAAATATGTTTAAATGAGCGTAAGGAGAAAGACTGATTTAATCTTTAATTTTCCGTTCAGGATTTTATTTCAATGATTTTTCAGATTGCTAATACACTAAAGTTTGAATGGCGTGTGCAGGAATTTTAACTATTGTTTTTTCAGAATCTATAATAAGGTTATATGTTGTTTCTTTATCTGTGTGGTTCATTACAATCGTTGCGATTGTACCGTCAGTATTAAGAAATGAAGTACTTAATAAATTACTTTTACTCACTGCTGAACTAATACGAACGGCATTCAAACGAATGAATTTTGAAAAATGCCCAATATAATAATAGGAAGGCGTATAGATTAATTCTCCCGTTCTAGTATCGGCATGAATTGGTGCGAAGCAAAAATTACCCACATGATTCGGACCTCCGTTTTGATCTAAAAGGATGTTCCAGTCTGTCCAGCCGGCAGTTCCGTTATTGAAATCGTTGATCATTGCAGTTCCATATCTTTCTGCATTTGGCCAGAACTGATATTTTGCTTCATCAAATTTTTCTACGCAGCCTTCTGTAAACAATAAACCTTTATTGGGATATGCTTTGTTTAACTTACCGACATTTTCAAACATTGGGAGTCCTCCGGACCAGTTTTCATACCAGTGAAAACCGATTCCCCATACATATTTTGAAGCCTCTGGATCAGAATAAATCACATTAGCCCTTTGATTCATTAAATCACGGTTGTGATCCCATGCTATAATTTTTATATTACCTAATTTTTCTTTTTTTAAAGTTGGGCCTAAATAATTTTTAATAAAATCTCGTTCATCTTCCGCAGTATAAATACAGGATTCCCATCTTTGTACCGCCATTGGTTCGTTTTGAGTTGAGGTTCCCCATATCGGGATTCCTTCTTTTTCGTAAGCTTTTATAAATTTGGCATAAAAATTAGCCCATGTTTGATAATATTCCGGAAGCAATGTACCTCCTTTCAAAACATCTTTGTTGCTTTTCATAAAAGCATTTGGAGACCATGGTGCAACATAAGTGGTCAATTTCCCACCGGCAGTTTGGATGGCTTGCTTAATTAATGGAATTCTAAATTCTTTATCATGCTCAATAGAAAAAGTTTTCAATTCTTTATCGCCTTCCTTGATATAAGAATAACTTCCACTGCTAAAATCAGAACTTTGTATCGTTGTTCTTAGCAATGAATAGCCAATACCTTTTTGAGTATCGTAGTAAGCATTTAGAAATTCAGTTTGTTTGTCTTTTGAAAGCTTTGCAAATATTTCGGCACTTGCATCAGTAATAGCACCTCCAATTCCCATAAAAGTTTGGAATTTTATAGAAGGTTTTACAAAAATGGAAGTCTCAATTTCTAATGGCTGTGATGATGCAGAAAAAAATAGATTATCTGTTGGGGTTAACCTTAATTTTGTATTATCAGCAGTTGTATATACTGTGATATTTTTTTTGTTTGTTGTGAATTCTTGTTTTTTATTTTTCTGTTGTGAAAAAACAGATATAGAAAAACATAAACAAGTAATAAATACTATTTTTTTCATTGTTATGTTTATTATTTTTTTAAGATGTAAAAATCTCTTTACCAGTAAATATTGATTAAAAAATAGTCCATAATCAAAAAGAATATGGACTATTTAAACAACCAAACTTAAACTATCTTTAAAATTGTATTAATCTTTAATAACTTGACTTGATAATTCGAAAAAGGAAATTTTTAAGCTTCCCTTTTCGAAATCAAACTAACAAACATATTTATTGGGGTTTAAAAACGAATGTCCATCCAGTACCCGGATCTTTTACGTTTTTGTTAGGTACATATAAGACCAATTTATCTTCAGTAAGAGTAATAATTGTATAGATATTATCAGGGCTGGCTGCTTCATATCCTAAAATTTTAGAATCTTTAATAATCAGTTTTTTATTAGTTACGTCTAATACAAAACTTCCTTTCGTAGGTGTTGAAGAAGTTGTTGCATAATGATTATAATTGGCAGCACCATCTAAGTCAAAATGCATTTTTCCATTTGCATCAACTGGCGGGCAGCAATCTCCTGCATTCCACCACGCTGACATTGCTGAGTCAGTATTATCAGGAGGAGACATAAACCACCAAAGTTTACCAGAACCAGCTGAGCCATCAAAAACCCATGTTTTGCCTTCAGTTGTATTTTCACTAACTAAATCATACCAGTCCTGATCTAATCTTGTGTCAAGCTGATCAATTTGTACATCAATTGTTTTGGTAAAAAATTGAGAGCCTAAACTTCCTACATAAGTAAATGTCGATTTACCGGGTATTGGGTAAACAAATGTTACTTCATTTGTAAGGGCTGTCCCCAAATTATAATTCCAATATCCTGTAATTCCAGGCGAAACCATGCTAAGGGTAACTTTGTTACCTCCAGGGGTACTTTGTTTAGCTACCAATTCAACTCCGGCGACATCAGTTGAATCACTTAAACTTGCTTCATCCACAATGGGGTCGCATGCTGTAAAAACAAGCAAAAACGAAGCAAGGATGAGATATATTGTTTTATTAATTTTCATATTGTAGTTATTAATAGTTATTAATTTTACCAACCTGGATTTTGATTGTAATTTCCATTTGCCAATCTCATTTCTGTTTCAGGAATCGGTACTAAACCTTTAGTTTCAGTTCTGTATTTTGCAGTATAATTTGCGGCACTACCCGAATTTACAACTGGTATAACATCATTGAAAGCAGTTTCTACATCTCCCCAACGAACCAAGTCAAACCAGTGCAGGCCTTCGAATGCAAATTCGTGTAAACGCTCTTCTTTTAAAGCCTCGATAGAGTAACCAACAGGAGGCAAATCGCCTGCTCTTTTTCTTACAGCATTTATTCCTGCAGGTGTTTTGGTAATTTCTGAATGCATTAACAATACATCTGCGTAACGCATAAGAATAAAATCCTGTGCATGCATTAATTGCATATCTGCATTAGCCCATTTATACAATTGTACAAACATACCTACGTTAGCTCCTTTGTCATTTGGATATTGCAATGAAGCATATTTTTTATTAAAGAATCCTGTTTCATGATCTCCCTTTCCTGCAGTATAACTATCTGTACGCTGGTCAGCCTGACCAACCTGAAGTATAGAACCTTTTTTTCTTGGATCAATATCATCCCAGCCACCCCATAATTTAGGGTTTACTGTACACCATCCCCAACCTTCACCAAAAGGAACTAATGACTGTCCACGCATTGAATTAAATAAAGCAAGCCTGTTGGTGTAAATGTTACCATTTGTCCATCCCCAGTCGCCAAATGAAAATCTTTGTACAAACATTGACTCATTATTGCCAGCACCAAACCTTGATGTTAAACCATCCTGTCCTGCCCATGATAAATTTTCAGTAGCAGCCCAAGGCAATACAGTAGTACCTGCAGCAATGTTTAAATAAGAGTATGGCCAAAGATTTCTAAAATCTGATACTAGACCATGACCACTATTAGACATACAATCATTCAAATAACCTGCAACATCTGTAGCGCTCAATGATCCACCTCCAGCTAATGGAAGTGTTTCTGTAGCTTGTTTTTCTATATTGGTCATGTAACCTGTATAATACAAATAAACACGGGCTAAATATGCCTGAGCCACCCATTTATTGGCATGCCCATAGCTAGAAGTTGGAATACTAGTCACTGGTGTAGCCGGCATTGTTTCGATAGCCAGCTTTAAATCAGCAGCAATTTGGGCATAAGTCTCCGTATAAGTAGATCTTGGTACTTTTCTGTCTCCGTCAAAAGTCACAACTAAAGGAACACCGCCGAAGAATTTAGCTAATCTAAAGTAGAAAAATGCTCTCATGAATAGAGCTTCACCAATAGCTTGCTTTTTGAAATTATCTGCTTCAGCCGGAGTAGCAAAATAAGTGCTAAAATCAGCATCGGGTGTTCTTTCAATTATGGCATTTGTTCTTGTAATACCTTTGTATGACTGCAGCCACATGTCATGATAGGTGTCTTCAGCAGGATCTTCAAAATTATCGACCCATTTAGCTGTTTTGTCATCAGCACCACCACCGCCAAACATCATGTTGTCCATAAGGTTAGCAGCCATTTGTTCTTCACTGTGAATATTTACAGTATAGATTGCATTATAAACACCGGACATCGCTTCATTAATATCTGTAGGCGTTTTGTAGAAGGTGCTCAATTCTTTTTGGTAAATATTCTCTGTATCTATATAATCTTCGCAGCTTGTGGCAACAAAAAGTGCTGAAAGTGCTATTAAATATTTTATATTTTTCATTTTTATAATGTATTTTTATTAAAAATCTGCACTTAAACCAAACATTACTGTTCTGGATTGCGGATATAAACCAAGATCTACTCCTGAAGCCCAAGGAAAGTCTTCATCATCTCCTCCAAAACGAACCTCTGGATCCATACCATCATACTCTGTAAAAGTGTATAAGTTGTTTACAGCCACATAGAATTTTAAGTTTGATATAAATTTTATGTTTGCTAATACCTCATTAAAATTATACCCTATTGTTAAGTTGTTAATTCTTAAATAATCGGCATCATGCATGTAGATGTCTGAAATTTCATTGGTGTTTCTGTTTGATACAGAAGACAATCTCGGCATCTTGTTTGATGTCCCTTCACCATGCCAGCGATCAAATACATCAGAAGTATAGTTTTGTTTCGGACTGTCAGAGAAAGATCGGTACGATTGCATAATCTGTCTTCCAAATTTACCTGCCATTGTTGTATTTAGATACACATTTTTATATTCAAAATTCAACTGAATACCTAACTCAAAATCCGGGTTCGGTTTTCCTAAATACCCTTTATCAAGTTCGTCAATTTTTCCATCCTGATTTTGATCTACAAAACGAACATCTCCAGGGCGCTGGTCAGCAAAGTAAGGTTGCCCGGTTGGACCAACATAAGCATCTGCTTCTTGTTGGTTTTGTAAAATGCCATTTGTTTTGTAACCGTAGAAATAACCAATTGGCTGCCCCAATGATGCTCTGGAAATCTCAGAAGTTCCCTGAGACAAGACATGAGATTTTCCATGAAGTATTCCATCAGCATTGCTTACTTGCGTTACTTCATTTTTGTTGAAAGCACCACTTACTGTAGCGCCATATTTAAAATCTCCAATTTTATCTTTCCAGTTTACTGAAAATTCAAGTCCGGAGTTTACAATAGTACCGCCATTAACAACAGGAGGTTCTAATCCAGTTGTTCCTCCGATAGCACCTTTAACTAACCAGCCTTTAGTCGATTTTTTGTACCAGTCTAATGTTACACCTAATCTTGAGTCTAAGAGTGCAAGATCAAGACCAAAATCTAATTGCTCCGATGTTTCCCATGATATATTAGGATTAGGAAGATATAAAGGATAGGCGGTAGCACCTGAAACTGGTTTGGTGTCTCCGAAAAAATATCCAGGGAATGCATAAGCAATACTTGAATTATAATAGAAGGCATTATCTACATGTTCGTTTCCATTTTGTCCCCAGCTCGCCCTTAATTTGGCATAATTAAGAATACCTGACGTACTCGACATAAAATCTTCTTTTGTAATTACCCAGCCTGCAGATACGGATGGAAAATAACTTCTTCTATTTTCCTGTGAAAAATTTGAGGATGCATCAATACGCATCGTACCAGAAAGAAGATATTTTTCTTTATAGTCATATTGCGCTCTTCCAAAGTACGACATGATACCTCCTCCTCCAGCTGCCTTATCCTGACCGTTAGCATTGATGTCATTTATTGTTGCAGGAGATTTTGTATTGTTTAAATACGCATATTTAGGATCAGTACCAAATAACAAACCATTTCTGGAAGCACTTATTTCATTATTTAGGTCGTATTGAATTAATTCAGTACCTGCAACAGCAGTAATTTTGTGATCTCCAAATCTTTTTTCGTATGAAATCGTATTGGTCCAGGTGGAGTTGATGCCCATGTACTGATTTTGTGAAGCTCCATCAACAGCATCGTTATAAAGCACTCCTAAATGATATGTTGGATTCATTGATCTTCCGTATCCAAACCAGCTGTCAATTCCATAACTTGACCTGAATTTTAAATTCAATATCGGTTCAACTTCTGCAAATACATTCCCAATAATTTTATTATCTCTTGGATAACTAAAATTACTTCTGTAATACATCACTGCCAATGGATTGGTCTGTGTGTTATGTATGCCGTCTAAAGTTGGAGTGAAACCTAATGGACTGATATTTCTATCTTTTGATGTTTGCCAATAGGCAGGCTGCAAAGGATTTTGAACTAAGGCATTGTGCAAATCGTTACCATAGATATCTCCATTAGAAACACTCCTGTTTTGAGTATTTGTATAAGTAATGTTTTCTCCTACCGTAATAATAGCGTGCTGATCATTCTTTTTCAATACCATTTGAGTGTTCAATCTTGCAGTTAATCGTTTAAAACCAGCATCTACAAGATTTCCCCCAATAATACCATCCTGGTCGAAATACGAAACTCCCATTGAGTATGTAATGTCTTCGCTGCCACCTGTAATATTAATCGCATGACTTACAATAGGGGCATCTTTTTTGGACATCTCATTAATCCAGTTTGTGCCTTTCCAGCCGTTTTGGAGATTATCCCAAATTTCATTTCCTAACTGTGTGCCAGCACCAGGATAGTTAGTGTTTAACCAGCTATTATTAGTCAGCATTGCCTGCCAGTCATTTGGAGCCTTACCATCATTAACGTTGCCCTCATCCATAATGTACATATACTCCTGAGCATTTAAAGGATCTAGGTTTTTATAGATATTTTGAATTCCATAATAGTAATCATAACTAATTTTAGCTGATCTTCCTTTACGTCCTTTTACAGTAGTTACTAAAACTACTCCATTTGCCGCTCTGGAACCATAGATAGCTGCAGAAGCAGCATCTTTCAGAACATCAATTGATTCGATATCAGCCGGGCTCAAATAATCGATGTTTCCAACAGGTACACCATCTACAATATATAATGGATTAGAATTTCCATTTGTACCTAAACCACGGATAGTTACTTTTGTACCTGCACCAGGTGCTCCACTATTTCTGGTAACAGCAACTCCGGGCGCAATACCCTGAAGAGATTCCATTGCAGATCCTGTATTTAGATCCTGAAGACCCTCTCCTTTAAAGTTTAAAGCTGATCCTGTAATTAAACCTTTCTTTTGTGTACC
>Ga0247810_10001504_pt1 | contig 14585 bp, 10 predicted proteins | sample UWRJL119311C1_FD_179918 | JGI IMG/M metagenome (GOLD analysis project Ga0247810, IMG submission 179918) | Plant litter microbial communities from Arlington Agricultural Research Station in Wisconsin, United States - UWRJ-L119-311C-1 | ecosystem: Environmental > Terrestrial > Plant litter >...
TTTTTTTTTACAACCACCTCATATATACCTCCAAACAGGTAGTTCATAGCGAATAGGTCAAATGTACAGCCTCCAGGCTGTCTTTAATTAAGTTCGCATTCAAAATCCTTGGATTCCCTTCATGACTATATTACGATGTTAATCAAGGATGGTAGAAGCAGCAGCACGTGACCATGCTTGGCATTTCTTATCGGAATCACCGTGGAGAAGCCTTATCAAGCCTTGACACCACGAAGGACTCAGTTGCTGGCGTTCCCAAAACAGCCAATAGGAAACTTCTGATTGCTACATAACCAAGCCAGCTCAATTCAAGATCTCCGGGTGAGGGCAATTACAGTTGCTATATTTCTTTATCTCCAATTCCTATCCAGAAAGCTAAGTCCTCTATTACTATTTTCTCAATCTGTACATCAACTTTGATATCTATTCTACTGCAATGGCAAGTACCGTGGACACAGAGCACTTCAGCCCGTACCGCGCAGATGGGAAGCTGGTGAGTCTCGAGGATTTGTAGTTTGGAAAGACTCTAGATTGACCACCAAGCAGTATGGGTTTGTTTGTGTTGTTACTGGAGCTCAACAGCCGGTTGGTCAAGCTATTGTCAAGGAGCTCGCCTGTGAGTTGGCCTTTAACCCCATTGGCATTCAAATATCAATATACTAACTACGATCAGTCCATGGCGCTGCTTGCATCTATGGTATGCTCCATCAAACATCTCTCTGCCACCCTCCCATATGCTTCTGAAAAGAGTTCCTGATGGAAGTAGCTTGTGATAAAGGCACAAACTCTGGATACGATGCCTTAATCGAAGAAATAGCGAAGGACTCCCCGAATACAAAAATCGTTGGATACCCGTTCAATGTTGCAAAAGAAGACGAAACACTAGGCCTTATAGACGACGTTCTGAATTCATGGGGACGATTGGATGTGTGGGTATGCTCCTCTGGAATTCTTGGGCCACCTTCTCTCGAAGCTACAACTCCGGCAGACTTGCAGAAGTGCTTCGAGGCCAATTCTATGGCACCTTTCTTTGCGCTAAAATATGGACCACCAGCTATGGGTAAAATGACCACGAAACAAGCTTATCCGAATGCAGCGCCAAAGGATCAGAAATACGGGAGCATAATTGTCGTTAGTTCTGTGGCAAGCACCTATGGAGGTATGTTTTAAACTTCACCGGGAAATACAGGCATTGATATTTTCATAGGTTGCTGGGGTCCATGCTATACAATGTCTTCTCATGCCGCCCTGGGAGTTGTGCGCGCTGGTGTCGCTGTGCTCAAAGGTAGGCTGTTATCATGAAGCACGTCATAACTTGCTTACGGGATCTCTAGGAAGTGGAGTTAGAATCAACTGCATATCACCAGGTCAAATTGATATTGGAATTGATCTTCAAAGTGTATGGAACTCATGTCACTCTCAAATACAAGTGCTGATCCTCAACTTAGTTTGATATGCGTGGCATGACATCACAGTTTCCGCCAGCAAGTCTTCAATCAAAAGAGGTATAATTCTTCGATTCACCTCATAGCAATTTTAAAACTGACAAATCCTAGACCCAGCAAAGAGACATAGGATTGGAACGTGCTGGGTTACCTATTGAAGTTGGTCGTGTTGCTGGGTTCTTGGCTAGTGGGTTTAGTAGCTATGTAACTGGAGCGAATATCGTGGTTGATGGTGGGACTAGGTAAGGGACACTTCCTCTTCTAGAATGATATTGTCTAATATTTGCAGCGTGATGAATCCGTTGGCAGTTCCCATCTAGATGGCCCAGAAGGTGTAATTCCAAGGATTTAGGGGCATAATTCACACATCCGCAGCGCGAAACAGCAAGTAGCGATCTTGGTGTATATGTGAATTAATTCTGATACATTTGAACATTATATAATATTCAAGAAGAAGAAACACACCTTCTATATTTCTTTCTCGTGTCTGTGTGCATTTAAATATTATGTAGGGCGTGACCTTCCCAACTCCCGTAAATCCATCTACCCATATAATTCTACTTCAGCTTTACATGGTAATCGCCAACCTCGAAATCAACAATCCAAATTGTCTGTCACCTTGTACAACTTATTTATCCGTCTTGAATTCCAAATCAAGAAGTTCCCAGAAATCATAATCTTTTAGTCTCACCCCGGGACCCGCCGCTTTCAGCAGCTTGTTGACCTACAAAAACCATCAATCACCCCTCCAACTACTTTACTACCCCGCCTATACCTTCAATATGTCAACCACAATCTTACAATCCAGCGATGCTAGCGTGGTCACCCAGGTCTGCGAAACCTACAAAATAACGGCAGCCGAATTCCATACGCTGCGTCAGCGTTGTTCTGCCGCGAAAGCGACCGCGTACTGCCCATATTCTCAATTTCGTGTTGGGGCGACAATACTTGCGGGCGATGGCGCGTTCGTAGATGGTGCGAATGTCGAGAATGCGGCATATCCGGTTGGAACTTGTGCAGAGCGTGTAGCATTTGGCAAGGCGGTTACAGAAGGGAAAGGGAAATTCAGAGCTGTATGGTATCTCTACTTGCGGTTGGATAGGGCGGCTGGGGAGAGCACAAAAGCAATGAGCAGCGGGGGGTAGAGGAGCACCTGGCTAATGCAAAATAGGTAGCTGTCGCAACAGATATCAGTCCGCCTGCCAGTCCATGTGGGATGTGTAGACAATTGTGAGCTGCGCTTCCTGGCATTCTTGATGTGGAGAGTAGCTGATGGGAGTCTAGCATCCGAGAGTTCTGCGATCTGGAAACCCCGATTTTCATGTTTGATAAAGATGAGGCTTTTGTAGTTATGCGGTTAGAGCAAGTATGTTGGTCTCATTGTGTTATAAAGTTCTTTGCAAAGGGATTAATGGCTGATGTATTGGTATAGCTTTTACCGTTAAGTTTTGGGCCAGAAGCACTCCCACCGCCAGCAACCTTGAAGGCAGCAAGAGCATCCTGATGAGCATTGTTTATTGCTGCATCATGGTCATAGTGCAACTTCTCGCAAAGAGAGAATGCAAGAACAACCTACCTCACGCCGGGATGCACTTTGGTATTGTTTTAGAGATAGAAGTGGGAGAACGATCAGGGATAAACATGTTCACCGTGATTGACTACAGGACACTACATACTTAGGTATCTAGCGTTGTCAAAGTCCCAGACTTCTGCTCTACAGCACTACCAAATATACGCATGCTGTGGATCCATCTTTCCATTCATATCACCGAGACCGATCGTGTTATACCACTTCTCTTCAGTCTTACTCCGTACAACATGTGACTCAAGGCAAAGGCCTGTTTCAAAACAGAAGACTTCTTAGCTGAATAAGCTCCTTAACATCGAATAATGGGCTACATTTCTTCATATCCAAGACTTTTTCGATTACACTTTTCTGATTAGTTACCCATCCAAACCCTTTTTCATACACTACAATTGCACACTACAAGCCGTCCTAGCAAAAAAGGTGTTCAGTAATAAATTATAAGAGACAGGATTGAACCCAAAAAACCGTTGATCTTTCGGAACAATATTCAGGCGCACGAATCACAGCATCGTGGTCGGTGCAGGGGATACTTCACGGCAGTTGGTTGATGGAATTCCCAGGATCTCCATATCTGTACCGGGCCTTTGTATATTTGACATCTCCACTGTGAAAACTGAGAACTACTCTTACCGGCAATCCTAGCCTCTCACTTCTCTGTTTTCACCAGTCCATCTTGTTTTTATTTTCTCGATAGCTCCCCACAACGTCGCTTGCTTCCCCAAACTGGGGAGCGGGATCCGCAACATAGTGTGGATCTGTAACCTCATTACATTATTATATGTACCGCTAATTAATATTCTTATACAGCGTCATGACTACTCGTAGAAAGCTGGCCTACGTGCGATGCTTAGACTGTCACACCCTGGATTAGTGCTTGGGAGGTAGGAGTTAGCTCTCTCCACATCTCACAGCTATATCAACAAAGTATGCCGCACTTCAATTGTTTTTACCAGTTTCCCTCCCCTTATTCTCTCTGCCCTCTGTTAGAGCTTGAATCGAGGTCACAGCCTAGAAAATAAGATGGCGTTTACTTTGCCCAAGATATATAACACATACTTTGTGGCTTTCATTGCTACAATTGGTGGTATGCTGTAAGTATTCTACTCCTATACAATGAGAACCTGACTTACAATGACCTAGTTTTGGTTTCGATATCTCTGTAGGTATAGGTCAATCTGGGACTTTCTGTCCCCCAAGAATGAGTATGAGAAGGATGTCATGCAGCCTAGCTTTCCAATGCAACCGCTTAGCAATGAGTCCCAAAACTAATTCTTCTCCCAGTCCATGTCAGCCATTGTTGGCACCAAACAATATATCAGTTACTTCGACAACCCACATGGTATCATTCAAGGAGCAATTGGGTCCTCGCTCGCCGCGGGTTCTGTTGTAGGATCTTTGATGGCAGGACCTATCAGTGACAAATACGGACGACGTGATTCCATCTTCTTCGCCTGTGCCTGGTGGATAGTTGGAACCGTAGTCCAAGTTTGCTGCAAAAACTACGGACAGCTCATTGCCGGTCGAATCCTCAACGGGGTTTGTGTAGGCATCACCTCGTCCCAGGTCCCAGTCTACTTGGCCGAGATTGCTAAGCATGATAAGCGTGGGTCTATCATCGTTATTCAACAACTGGCTATCGAATGGGGTATCTTTATTATGTTCTTCGCCGGTTACGGTTGCTCATTTATTTCCGGCACTGCTAGTTTTCGAACTGCTTGGGGAATCCAATTTATTCCTGCAGCTCTCTTGATGGCCGGCCTCCCATTCTTGCCAAGAAGTCCTCGATGGCTCGCTAAGGTCGGAAGAAACGAGGAAGCCATCAAGACATTAGCAAACATTCAAGCTGGGGGAAACATTGATGACCCGCTTGTTGTTGCAGAGTGGGAAGAAATCTGGACTGTTCTGGCAGCTGAGCGAGAAACTCCAGGAGGATATTTTGGATTCAAAAAGTTTATCTACAAGGGCATGTGGAAACGAACATTAGCTGGAGTTACCGTACAGTATGTTCTTCGAAGGTCACCCTCAAGTGACAGTAACTAACTTTCAACAGGGCTTGGCAACAGCTAAGTGGTGCTAATGTTATGACCTATTACGTTGTATACGTGTTTCAGATGGCAGGACTTAACGGTAACATCAACCTGATATCTTCTGGTGTCCAGTACGCACTTTTTATCATCTTCACCACCTTCGTCTTCTTCTTCATCGACAAGACAGGTCGTAGACCCCTTCTTATTTACGGAGCTATTGGTATGGGTATATGCCAGTTTGTAGTTGGTGGTATGCTCGGTAGATACGGAGTCATCGTTCCAGGAGGTGTTGGTAACCCACCAAATAAGAACGTCATTATTGAGGTGTCAGGTGCACCAGCAAACACTGTTATTGCTTTCTGTTACCTTTTGATTATCATCTACGCCTTGACCCTTGCACCTGTAGCATGGGTATATGCAGCAGAAGTTTGGTCCCTAGAGACTCGAGCAACCGGTATGTCCCTTGCGGCAGTTGCGAACTGGCTATTCAACTTTGCACTTGGTCTATTCGTCCCCCCAGCATTTCTCAACATTACCTACAAAACATTCATCATCTTCGGTGTACTGTGCATGGGAGCTGCTGTGCAAGCCTTCTTTACCTACCCAGAGACCTGTGGTAAGACTCTTGAGGAAATAGAGTTATTGTTCAGCAAGGACGGACCACACCCATGGAACACGAAACCGGGTCAAAGTCGTCTTGATGCTGAGATTGTGGCTGTCGGTGACAGGAAGAGAAACCCAAATGTGCCCCTCACAGATACACCTGTAGGGAATCCGAGTCAGAAAGCTGATATTGATGAGAGCTCAGAACAAAAGAATTAGAGTTTGGTAGGTTAGAAATCGCGACGGAATGCTACGACTCTAGTATGTACTTCTAACGGTTGGTTGAAAAAGATTGCGATAGAATATTCGGACCCGTGATTAAAGATGAAATGAGATATATTTCTATAGCCTACACATCTAGGATATGACCCTTACTAGAACAAGAAAATTTCGAATGTATTTATGAATATTAGTATCCGCACCAGCCATCAAATATATGATCTGTTGTGATTATGTACAGTACATAGCTTGTCAACCCAGTAAAGAAGATCTAAACTTGATCAGTTCTCCCTCCAGCTACTTTGCTATCTGGTGTATATGTCACATGATGAGCTTTCTCCTCCTCGCCGGCGATGAATGTTTCGATATTATTGTTCATCTTTGCATCAACATCTCTGCAGCATAGAGATGCAATCAAGCCGATCATTCCAAACGCAAGCGATGCAAGACCGAGTACTTCGACGCCATGTACATAAGCTTGCTGAGTCGCTCCACCCACGGCTGCAACAACCGCTGGGCTGTAAGTTGTGGCAAATGTAGGAGTACCGATAGCACTAAAGAGTGAAGTAAGATCTGAAGATGCCAAACCAGCGTTGATGGCAGCTACAGGTACCAGACGTCCCGTCCATTTGGTAACAGTGTTCGTGAGGATAGTAGTGTACACAGCAGCAGCAACTATTTATGGTTAGAAACGATACAGGGTGTGGGGGCATAAATCTTACTTGAACCACCTGCAAAACGTGCAGCTCCGGAGAGACCTCCGCTCAGACCTAGATTCTTGTGTTCGACTCCCATTTGACTAATAGCGATCGAGAGATAGATTGCCCATCCGTATGCAGTTTGCGATATGAACACAAATGCAATCATTAAACCCTTGTTACCTGGGTTTCCGAGGGCGAGCAGTACGCCAAAGAGTACCATAATAAAGACTGAGCCTGAGAGTTGCCAGTGCCAGCGCTTGATCATGCCTCCAAACACAGCGAGTGCAACTCCACCGGTTGTGATGGCAATACCCTGAACTGTCGACAACAGCACACCATATCTCCAATCCGTTCCGCCATTCGTATAGAATACGTTGATCATAGTTGGCCACAGGATACTGCTGGAATAATAAAACATGTTAACCACAGCGAGTGCAATACAAGGGGCTGTAAGGTCTCGTCCTTTTCCAGCAGTGAACACATAGGTTGGTGTGAGAGGGTGCTTTATGTTTCCATATGTCTCCCAGAGTCCAAACAGAACAAGAAAAAAAATGCCGATTAATAATGGTGCTAGAACGTGCGCGTCTTTACCAGGGTAGACAGTCGTGTATACAATTCCAACCAATGTTGGAATAGCACCGGCGATGAAGAGAAACATGCCTTCATAACTGATTAGCAATTATCAATGAGAATATGACATCATGAGGAGCCACTCACCAAGATAGTCCAACTCTTTAATAACAGTTCTGAAAGGTAATCCAAGAGGATGAGCCGGTGGAAAATATAGAAAAAGCAAACCCAAGAATGATAGGAATTGAAGGATGGCAGCGACGTAGAAATTCCAGCGCCAAGTCCCAAACTCAATGCCAAATCTCGCGGATACTGGAGCCACAACGACGGCAATGACGGTTGAAGAATCAGCGAGCACAACACCAATGTGCCTCCATTTATTTGGAAGTAATTCAGAAAGTGCGAAAGCAGCCATTTGACAGTTTGCAGCTCCAAAGCCAGAGATGGCCATACCTGCTATGAAAGCATTGGCATTTTTAGAGGTCCCAACTACAATGTGTCCGACTACACATATCAAGTTTCCGCCAACAAGAAACCATCTACGGCCTAGGAGATCGGTATTTGCGCCACTGGTATTTATTAGAGATCCAAATAAACAGGGAATTCTGTTAGAGTCTCGCAACTTACGCTATCATGAAACAGACAGTAATAGACAATGTCCATGCTGGGATGAACCAAATAACTCCTGATGGGTCATTAAGTTCTGTCGCAACCTGACTTCCGATGTTTGCAACGACTGGAATTGGCCAAAAGGAGAGACTGTATTTTTGTTAGCAGTAAGTCAGAAATTTGAGATGAGTATTCTGTTGCATACCCATATCCCATAGACAAAATCTAATGCGAATTAAAAAAAAGATATCTCGACGTTAATGTGCTGAATAGATCTACTCACAAATACAACCAACCATGTCTGTTTGTCAAAGTTAGCTTGCTTGAAACTATGATTGGCTTGCTGATTCAAAGTCCTGGGAGTTGATTACTCTGAAGAAACGTCTAAATTTCGACAGTAGTCGACTCTCCAAAGCTTTCAAATCGTAACCATACACTCGCGAATGGTAGACTTACCTTAGGCGTAACTGAGACGGCCTCAGTCTCCGTATTACTACCAGTAGAATCGACTTCTTGCTTTGTCTCAAAAGTTTCCTGGTTAGGCTTATTGCTTATTCCCGAATTACGATTAACGTCCGTTTCTGTCCTGGAGAAAGCCATACTTGTGTTATAGAAAAATGTGGCCAATATATGTTTTGAAAAAGGAGAGAAGCTGATGAGGCAAACTTGCACAACGAAGGATGAGACTCACGATATATAGAGGGTATGTCTAGATTCTCATCTCTAACGCTCTTCCCCGCAACCATCTAGGATATACTAAGAGCAGCGATGAGGTCGCTAGAATCAACAATATGGGGATCCGGCCGGACAACGATCTCCGAGCACCACATTCAATGCCAAGCCAAGAAAGCTTCTTCAGTTTAAACTTTATCGTAAGTCCAGATCGATCATCTGATATCACTGCATGGAGAATATCGTGGCATGCTTTAAAGTAGACGCTAATGTCGCTTTAAAGACTGGTGATCGAAACCCGGGGTATTCGGACCTGGAACGGATACTCTTGTTCATTGGTTAAAGGAATAATTGACTACAACATCTATCTATACCAAGGTTGATAGGTTATTTCGATTCGCGATAGAAAGATAAATCACCTCTATTAATACTATTTTTCTTTGGTGCTGCAAATACCATCTCTAGCCATCTAGAAATCTTTGTAATAGTCGTCATGTTGGCCAACCTTTGTGTCCCTTCTCTATTTTCTAGTTTGATTTACCTTACCCTGGCTCTTTTTTCATTTATAGGTCTCTGGTTGGTCTATAACCTTTTTTTCCATCCTCTAGCCAAGTTCCCTGGCCCTTGGTATGCTGCATCAACCTCGTTGTCTGTGGCTGTAATATCCGTGTTGAAGATCGAGCCACAGTGGCTTCAAGGCTTGATCAAGAAGTACGGCAGTAAGTCTCTAATTCACAGCACCTAGGTTAAGTAAGTTACGAAAACTGGTACTGAAACATTGCCACTACAGCCGAGTCTCCTATCCGCATTTCACCAACTCTTTTATTATTCCCTAAGCCGTCAGCGTTGAAGGAAATATACCGCGATCCCAAATGCAACCAGAAATCCGGACTTTACGGGAGCGGAGTGCTTGGTCCACCCCATCTTTTTACTACATTAGATGGTGAAGAACACAGAGGGCTGAGAAAAACACTTGGAGGGACACCGGTAGGGCATCATTGCCTTCCTATTGGCAATTTTAGTGATACTAACCTGTACAGTGGACCATTGGATCCTTGAAAAATACTTGGGAGGATAGGATAGACGATCTAGTGCAGCTCTTCATTAGCAAGATGAATCAACAAGCTCATGCACAACAGCCTGTAGTGCTATCCGACAAAGTAGCGTGAGTTACCTGGATTCTGTTTAGTTACAACTATTAAACGATCCCAGGGAATTTGCTGCGGATATCATGACTATGCTATCATTTACAGAGCCTTGGGGGTTTGTGGCGAATAGCCGAGACGAGCGTGATATCCTCACAAGTTGGCGCCAAGGTCTAGATTTCTTCGGATTCGTTGGACGCTTCACTTTTTTTCGCAACTATGTCATGTGTATTCCAGGTCTTAATCTTTGGATGCTTCCAAAGACAAGTAATGACACTGGCATGGGCTATCTAATGTCTGAGGGCGATAAAATTGTAACTAGCCGGGAGAAGGAGATGGAGAAAGGACGGTTCCTAGAGAAGCCAGACTTCTTACAACAGTAATGTTACCCCTTCCTCGTGTCTTTAGATGGCTTTAGATAGCGATAGTAACTTTCGTAGTTGTCTTGATGCGCGCGTAGATGGACTGCCGCTGAGCCCTATTCAAAAAAGAGCCCATGCAACACTTCTTATTCAAGCTGGTGCAGACACAACCGGGACCGGTTTAGGGGCGACACTCCGATTCCTAGCCATGAACCCAGAGCAAAAAGAAAGAGCATTTCAAGAAATAAAAGCAGCTGATGAGAAAGGCTGGCTTTCAAATCCTATCAAGTACGAAGAGTGCCGAGAACATCTACCATTTTTCTCAGCCTGCATCAAAGAGGCATTGAGACTTAATCCTCCAGCTACTAACCTTTTCGCACGTGTGGTTGGCAAAGAAGGAAAGATAATTGAGGGACATTTTATTCCTAGTGGTACAGAAATTACCAGTAATGCATATGTAGTACAGAGAGATCCAAAACTCTATGCACCCGATCCAGATAGCTTTAGGCCTCAACGCTGGCTAGAGAGCAAGGAGAAAGCGTCTAAGATGGAAGCTGCAAGTTTTGTGTTTGGAATTGGATCTCGGATTTGTTTGGGAAAGGACATCGCATTGATCGAGCTATATAAATTGCTCCCAGAGGTAATTAGCTGACCTTTTACAGTTGTCTCAAAAACGCTTTACCATCTTTGCGAATGTCTAACTAATTACACAACCAGATCATCCGTCGATTTGATATGAAGATTTTGGATGAAGGACGGTATGTCGTAGCAGGAGGTGTTGCCTATAACCAGAACTTTACTGTCAACCTGGTCGTCAGATAACGGCTTGATCTCGAGTTTGTCGATCGTCCGGTTCCACATAGAGAGAATTCATCTAAGTGAATTATGTTAGTGCTTTATGAACCATTAAACTTCCTCTATAGGAAAGTTATTTCATATACAAAAAGTAACTTTAAAAGTATGACCTGATGAGGAAAATCACATACTTAAACGCCAGCTTCTTCACTGTATCAATGTCTAGAAATTAATTCAACTTGACTTTGTCAATGCACTAAAGCTGGGATATAATAAAATGTGGCTTCTTCTATCTCTGGAAAATATCATCACATTTATATGGTCAAATTATTGAGCAAGCGGAGAATACGCCGCTTGAGAAGTTTGTTGAACATAAACTCTTATCTGTAAGCCGTAGTATCATCCAAAGATATCTAAATCTGTTAGAATTCAGGAAGCTCGATTAGGTGTAATTAGTGGAGGGTAAATCTCTATATTAGTTGGTGATAACTAGTAGAATTACACTACAGTGATGTGGCCTTTAATATCTTTAAAATCGTTATATGATCACAGATATAATCGATATTCTGACATATTCTCTATTGTGAGAATCTGTAATTATTGATTCTAATAAAAAATCGATATAGTCTTATTATTTCAGACTGTTTGAAAAGAGACTACTAGTCAATTTTATAGTTTCTATATATTTTGTAAATCTCTTTAAAGAAAGCTGTTTTGTCAATATATCAGTTAGTTGATTTTGTTTAGCAATATATTAAATATACAGCCGATTTTCTTTTACTAAATTCTTTTTAATTTAGTAATATTGAAGCTCAATATACTTTGATTTTTTATTGATCTTAGCATTCTTAAATCAGTCGATTTCTAATATATTGTCGATAAACAATATAGGCAAATATAGACTTTGATCAGTTATATTTCTATTATTAATATTTATTGTCAGCTTTTTTATTCAGACAACTTCTTTTATATTACTGCAAGTTGATATAATCTTTATATATATTAAACTTAAAGCAGTTAATCTTTATCTTTTTGACAATCAGTTGATAATATCTTTATATTTTATATAAGCTTATTTCTGAACGGATTTTTTATTGTCTTCTATTTTCTATATTATATTAGTCTATATATTTTATAAAGAGAATTTCTCGCTTATTTTATTTTGGTACAAAATCTCTACTATTTTGATTTTATTAAAATATCTTAATATATATTTTATAAATTAATAATAGATTTTAAATAGCTTTAATATAAAATAGGCTAATTGGCCAATGCAGTATAAAATATCAGATTTTATATAATTAGCTAGATATATTGTCGAGCCTATAATCTGTTGATATATAATTATATTATTTTTAGTCAGTTAATTCTTTTTAAAGCCTTTTTTTAGTATAGTATTAGCCGGAAAGGATATTTTGATTAAATTAGAATTTTCTATATATAAATATTGTAATAGCTTTGTTATATATAGAGTCTGGTATAATCAAAAGGTTTTTTTAGCTTGATTATATTCTATTTAAAATTTAATAAAAATATCAATTTTTTTAAAATTTTTATTTTTTCAGATATTAAAAATCTTTTTCTTTATAGATTATATAGAGTTTTTGAGATCTATTATTAATATATTGTTAATAAATAATAATATATATATATTTTTGCTAATAAAGAGATTAGAATCTGTATATAATGTTTTTAAGTCTAGTTTATTAAAGTGAAATTTGATTATATTAAATTATTCTTTGAAAGTTTATTTTAGATTATAAAAAGCTTTATTTAATTATATATATATATATTTGTTTTTCAGCTTTGAAAATACTTCAAAAATAAATTGTAGCAGCTTTATATATATTTTTTTTTTCAAATTGAAATTGAGAAATATAATATTGATATTAATATAATTAATTTTTAGATTATCTGTAGTAGTTTTAATATATAGTATTCAGAATATTATATATTGTAAAATACTAGCAAAAATCTCAAAATAGTCAATTTCTGCTTATTACTTATATTCTCTGATTATTAATCGAGCTTTTCGACAAGCTATATACAGAGCTATATTGAATTTATATCTCAATATTCAATAGCTTGAAATAAGCTTTTTGCTTTCCGATAGAGCTTTATATAGAATCTTGAAAATATTTATATTTTTGAAAGCTTGCAATTTTTTTGATATAGCTTTCAGCCAATTTTAAATATTTTCAAAAACTAATATATTATCAAAGTCAATTGTTTTATATAATAAAATAGAAACCTTTAAAAAAGTTAAGCTTTTAGACTCTAAATATACAGCTTTAAAAATTATAATTAGCCGATTTATTGAATCTGTAAACTTCTTTTTAAATAATAAACTTGATTTTGTATTATTTTCAAATAGTTCTGATATAGCTTTATATTTTTAAATATATATTTTTTTTAAAAAAGCTTGATTTGAATTTATTATAATTTGACTATTAGCCAATATTATTATCTGAGTTTTTTTCGATCTTAATTGGCCAGCTTATTTAATATTTGATATTAATTGATTAATTTGGCTGACTAATCAAATATATAAAAAATTATATTTATTTATATTATTATTAATATTAACTATTTCTTTTTTGGATCGGATATTATAAGCTTTTTTAAAACTATTTTTTTTTATTTTGATATATATCTAATTATTTTTAAATATTCGAGATATAAGAATATTTGGATTTTGTTCTGAATTGAATAGCGAATAATATATACAGCTAAATATTAATAGTTTAGTAAAGTTAAAAAGCTTTTTATTTTATACTTTATATAAAATAATAATTTAAGCAAGCTTTTCTATTATATTTGATATAGAAAGAGCTTTAGTTAATATTTGATTTTTAAGCTATATCAAATGTTTTATTATATAATTTCAGAATTTGTAAGATAATCTAGCTTTATATAATATCGACCTTATCTTAATCTTAATTAGATCTATATATTTTTTAGCAATTCTATTGAGCGAGTATTTATATTTAGAGCTTTGTTTGATAATAATACTAAATTTTTTATATTTCAGCTTAAAAATTTAGCTATATTTCTTTTTATTTTTATTATATTATATTTTTAATATTGCATTATCAGTTTTAGTCTTAATTTTAGCAATAATTTTTATTAGAAGAGAAAAAATTATTATTGTATTTTTTGATTTGACAAATCGGACTTATATAAATCTTATTATATTATTTATTATTAATAAGTAATATTTATATTTTTATATAGATAATAAAAGAATTTCTGATATATTGATATAAATATAGCAGTCAGATTAAAGTTGTCTGAAATTTATCTTTTTAATAAAGGATTTTTTCAGCTTATTGGCTAGATAGTCTTTGCAAGTATTTTGTTTAACTATAAGCTTAGTTTTATATATAGCTAGACCTTTCGAATTGTCTAACAGTCTGAAGATATTAGAATAGTTGATATGTTTTAATTGATAATATACCAGCTTATTATATAATTCAGAATTCTTTGATTTGATTGACTTGTCAATTTTTATTTTGATTAATTTGAAAGTTATATTTAAATATATTTTGTTTATAATTGCAGTTAAAAATAATAAATCGACTGTATATAATTTCTGATTTTTATAAGCTTTAAATATTAAATATAAATTATATATACAGACTATTTTTTTGTCTTTGAATATTAATTTGTATTTTTTAGAATTCAGTATTTCAACTGATAATAATTATTATTTGAAGATCGGTATAAATCAGATGTTTTGAAGGTTAATATATGTCACGACCTGGATTCAGAAGCACGTGGTTTCGAGAAGAGAAAGCGTCAAGAAGGAATCCGCTCCTAGAAGAAAGCTCCTAGAAGAGGATCAGTTCT
>Ga0247810_10001507_pt1 | contig 14580 bp, 18 predicted proteins | sample UWRJL119311C1_FD_179918 | JGI IMG/M metagenome (GOLD analysis project Ga0247810, IMG submission 179918) | Plant litter microbial communities from Arlington Agricultural Research Station in Wisconsin, United States - UWRJ-L119-311C-1 | ecosystem: Environmental > Terrestrial > Plant litter >...
AGCAAAACTGGCTTGGGGAGACCCTGAGAAGCACGCACACGTGAGGGTATGGACTGCGATGGGCTTTGCATACAGCACGGCGGGAAGAGTTTCCGCAAGGAGGAATCCAGTAAGTGGCTAGCATAGCCATAGCAGCACAGCACAGCACAGTAGTAGCATAGTATTATCGCATAGCACGGCTAGGGTTGGACGGCGACGGCCAGGGGACTGACAAGTGCGAGTCGGCCCTTGTCCTGGTCCGGCTCTTTCAGACCGCATCTTGGTTGCTCTTGGAGCGATAAAGCGGTTCCGACCCATCATAACATTACCGTCGGTTTTGGCACTATGAGAATGAACCACCCCCCTCCATCTATCTGCTCGAGATCATGTTCCAAAGATTAATACAGGAAGAATTCATAATTGCTCGCCTACCTTCTGTGCATCTCCCCGCCGCCCTCAATACACATCTCGTTGCTTGGTGGTGTTCAGCGTCTGCATAGTTGCAATACTCTCATTCGGCCGCACGACACAATCATAAATCCCGCATCCTTGTAACTTTCGGAGAGTCCAGATAGAGAGAGCATTTCCCCCAAAACCGCCCTAACCACAAACTTAATTCACTCGCACCCTTTGCTCTTCGACTTATTACTCCGGCACGATCTCTTCATAGATTTATCCGGTACATAATCTATCTGTTTCAATCTACGAGTGGTGGCGGAATAGCATATCACCGTCGCATAACTACTCCGTAGACCTACGATAACCGGGCACCATCGCGAGGTCTGACAGAAGGCAAAAGCTGCTGAGTACTTCACAATCAGTACAGACGTTACGTCGTCTGTCCTACCTGAGCTCTCTCACTTATTCAAATCCAAAACCCCCCTTGGATAAAGTGTCCTCGAGAAGCATCGCCAGATTCTCTTATCGTCGCTCTTTACGACAAAGAATCCCCCAACCTTCTCCTCGGCCAGGTCAACTCACCAACCATGGCAACCGACTTTGCGATGCCTGTGCAACAGTTCACAGCATCGCCTTCCCAGTACACGCTCTATCATTCACGATCCAACTCGCAGCAAGTATCACCAGTCAGCTCTGCCACCGCTACGCCGGCCAATGTTTCCCCAACTTCTCCTCGAGCAACCCTTCCTCCACATCTGCCAGCACATACTCGACAGTTGAGACCGCCAAAGTCTCCGCTCTATGTGCCGGCCGTCCTGCGACCTACAGACCCGCCTCGGAGGGTAGCGAAACCCTCTTCCCTGACACCGCCGCAGAGTATGCAGAATAGTTTCGACGAACTGGATAGTCCCCGAATTCTAAGCAGACGGTCCACAGGCGACAGCGGCAAATTTGGCTTAGGCGTAGTATCAGAGTTGGAATGGAGCGCCGAAGGACTTGCTCAAGTCACTGCTCTACCGTCGAGAGATCACTGGAAGGTACGTTATTAAAGCTCCACATAGTTTGAACAGTAGTTTTCGGAGAGCAAACCCTCACAAGTACGAAACCTGGGAATCCACGAGTTTTGTACTATTGGGATGTTGCAATACCTTGATGGGTTTGCGTGCTGAAATTCTGCCGCAACCCATGCAAACATTTCTCAATATCGCTTGACGCAGAAAAACTTGCTCGCTCGCGTGCTCAACGATAGACTTTTTTCTTTCTCCGCCTTTTCCTTGCATAGCATAAACACCGGGAACACATAATGCTTGGATGCGTGTTACCATTACGTATAAAGTGTCTCAAGCTAATTTGTTTTTCTTAAATAGCCTGACTCCGAATCTGCAGTTTGCGATGAAGCAAGTTGTACACGATACTTTAGTTATTTCACACGACGGCATCATTGTCGTCGATGCGGCAACATCTTCTGCGACCTTCATTCTGTTTACCGGATACCTCTTGATCAAGACTCGAATTACAATCCAAGGGGCACAAAATGCCGTTCGTGCGAACATTGCTGGAATGATTACCGTGGTTGGCAGCTTGCACGTACGAGTCGCTCCAACAGTGAGAGCTCAAATGGAGATCCAGCGACTCCTACAACACCCGTGATCAGTTGTGCCGGCAAAGTCATGAGCAATGTCTTTGGTCAAAAGCAAGGACCCCCTGAGAGTCTGGCGGCCAGTGTACCCCGTGACTGGAACTGGAGCACATTTTGAAAAGGCCTCGTTCCGAATTTACGCAAACATATCCATACTCACGCACACAATACTCGAAGATATATTCAGCGGACGAATGTCGTTGTCTTCAGATACCACGGGCCAATTACCTACCTTTCAACACTTTATTTTTCGCATTTATTCAAGTCAGCTATACCCCAGATATTTCAAATTATTACCTATCAGATATCCCCAGATACCTTTTGCAACAGGTATAATGAGCCAGTTGAGCTTTTAGACATGATTATTTATGCCTCCTTATTTTAAATCTCCTACAGGGAGTTGTCGTTTTACGATTGATTTAGCGAGTTTTTCGGCGTTCATTTAATGGGTAGGACAATATAGATCTGGGAATATATGGCGTTTTGGGGGGCCTGGGAAGAGAGAGAGAGGATGTGAGTGGCTTTTTGTATGCATTTATGTATACTTATCTACAGCTTCGAAGCTGGATGAATTAATTTATGTTGAGTATGGAATGCCAGACTTAAGATCTCAAAGAATTTAATGTGGTGATTGTGATGTGTGTGGCATGGCCGACGGCAACGGCCGCAGGCGAAGAGAGATTGATAAGGAGGTCTTTTCATGAAATCTAACCTCTAGTATTGCTGAAGAAGTACAAACCTCTTGACTCGAGGCGCCCTACATAACTTCCCTAAACTCTGTATACTCTAAATTCCTGCTTTTGATATCTAATCTCACAATACACATATATATATATGCACACTTCCTCACAAGTATGCCTCCAGATGCCAGAATCGCTTCTTACCTAACAGCAAATCGGTAACAAGATCTCTCTTCGTCCACACATCCCCTCCTCTGTATGCTCCATCGTGCATCTCCATATCCCTTCATTCATAGTAGCATAAAACCCAGACACCGACCCAACAGACGAGAGGATTCACGCTAACAAGCTAGAGCAGAAAATGGGCAAGCTCGCCGAGCCACACGTCTCCAATCGCCTTTCTGGAGATGCAGCAGCGCGGGCGCGCGAGGGAGGACGGAAGCGTCGTCGTCGTTGCGTGTACGGATCCGCGAGTATGCCCGGAGGAATTTCTGGGCATGGAAACCGAGCGTAGGCTTCTCCTTCTTCATTTTCGTCGCCCTCCGCTTATCTTTCCATTTCATTTCTGTTTTTCTTTTTTCGACATCTTTTTGTCTGCTACATATGATTTGGTGGTGGGTGGGGATTGGTTTTTGCTTTTTGGGTTTCCTTTTGTACGACGAGGGTTATTTATTTTTTGACAACTATGCAGGAGCAACGGTCGTTCGCGTAGCTGGTGGTAGAGTCAGAGCTGCGTTTAGTACGCTCTTGGTTCTTGCTGTGGTGGGGAATAGGGGTGAGAAAGGAGTGATTGTGGTGGTGCATCATAGTGGTATGTTTGTTTTCTCCTTTATAAGGATTTGAGAATAGGAGTAGTAGTGGTTTTGTGGTGAAATAGCCGTGACGGATGTTGATGGACATAGATTGCGGACTGTGTCATATTACGGATGAGGAGATTAGGGAGAGTCTGAAAGCAAAAGCTACGGAAGAGGAGAAGCAGATGCTAGAGGTGATGGATTTTGGACGTATAAAAAAGTGAGCAGCTTCCCTAAACCATTTTAGTTGACTGGTGGCACTGACAAAGTAAAGTCCGGAAGATACGGTGAAAGAAGACGTGGAATTCCTGAGAGCATCCTCGTTCTTCAAAGGGATGCAAATTGTTGGTCTGGTGCAGGACACAGAAACTGGTTTACTCAACGAGATTGTTGGCATGTAACAGAACAAGAAAAAGGAGCTATCTCGATGAAAGATGCCCATATGCCCAAACCCCAAACGCCACGCTGTCTAGTCACAGGTATATCGTGTTCTGATCAAACGTAAAGCTCGCTCACCTTATCTCATAACAGGCGGCCGTCCCTCTTTGTTCCATTTTACTCTTGTCCTTACCCACTCTACTGCCTCTTTGACTCCCGTGCCGGTCAACGCACTTACAGGTAGAACTCTTGAATCACGAATCCCACTTCCTTTCTCCCCCTCAAAAACCTTCTTGACAAGTCCTTCCTTAATCCTCACCACCTCTACACAATCCTCTCTATCTTGCTTATTCGCCAAGACCAATAACGGTACGCCTTCTGTCTCAGAGTGTTGTAGTACATCTTCCAACACTAATCTACACTCCTCTAACCGGTCACTCGCATCACTTCCCAAATTTCCGTCACCAATGTCTGTACTATCGATTATGAAGACAATAGCATGACACGATGTATAGTAGGATTGCCAGAGTTTTCGTAAGGAGTGTTGCCCGCCTACATCCCATATTTTGAGATACATGTCTGGTAGTGTGATGGTGGAGACATTTTGACCGACTGTGGGCACGGTTTTTAATTTTGGAGCTTGGGCGCCAGGGAGGAATAGCGCCTTTACTTGTTCGTGGAAGGTTGTTTTGCCGGCATTATCGAGACCGAGGAGGAGTACGGAGTATTCTGCATGAGTAAGTGGGTTGTGTGGGATTGGAGTTGGAGGAGGGTGAGATGTACCTTCTTTAGATGTCGCATATAGATAGAGACCTTTGGCAAGATGATACATTGCGTTTTAGGATGGGCTATATGGTTGAAAAGAAGGGTACTGCAGACATGAGCAAAATCAACTTCATGTATGCGGGGTGTTTGGAGGTTAATGTGTCAACCCATCGTCGTGAGATAAGATTGTGGTTCAAGCTTCTCTCGGTTGAGGTATGTGAGCAAGGCTGAGAGGCTAGTGTTGACTTTCCGGGGTTCTGATGTTACAGTACCAGTCGTCTTGGCGTTATGACATATCGTTACACCCAAATAGAGTACAACAGGATTAGACGCGCTTTTGAGGTAGTGGTAAACATCACATTTACAATTCATCCCCAGACGGTCGTACATTCCGTGTACCTTCCTTCTTCGTTATGGCTCCAGTCGATATCTATCCTTCACCGAGGTTTGTTCTTAGTTCCCATGTCACGTGTGAATGTGTCCCTCTCCTTGACGTGTCTACATGTATCGATAGGTTCTATCATGTTTTATGATTTTTTGAGCTGGGTGAGACACAAGCGTCGGAAGCAATATGTCTTTCTTTAGTTGCTCAAATCTGCATAGATTGTTCGAATATGTTTTAGCTAATCAACACCTAGCCTGGGCCCAACATTGACGGTAGTCTCTCACGCCCTAACTGTAGGGTATCTTTGTACTCTTGTTGGACGGACTGTCTACCGGTCGTATCTTACTCTTCCACCTTCTTCAGCTACTAGACATCGTGAGCCATTGAGGAAAGGGCATGTTCATATCTTTTCGTATTTAGCATTGCTCAGCATAGCGGTGGGATCTTACTATAGCTATCAGTTTGGTACGTGTCCCTCGAAGTCATCATACTCATTTTTGCTATTCGTAATCGGAGGAGGCTGACTCTGCATTAGGTAGCTTGTCATATCGTATTTGGGCAGATGAGCGAGGCATTTCACTACCCGAAAGGTGAAGAATCTGCTCCCGTATCTCTAAGTAAAGGCTAATTCAGAGCAGCTTTTATTCCCATGATAAAGGAGCTTTCCGTCCTGGAGAGCACCCTGGACGACTTCACATTGTCAGATGGCTACATGATACGACATTCTATCAAGATGCGTTGGAAGTCGTGACTGAAAAGTCCCGATACTTCTGGTGGGGTCAGCAAATCACTTTGGCTACAGTAACTTGGAGCAACTTCGTCGCTATCGAAGGTCAGAGACGAAAGATCCCTTACTTGTGGGTGTGTAGTCTCAGACTCTTTTTTCCTAGCAACAGTGCTGATTCTAAATATCTAGGCGTTTATGGGACTTGCGCAACTCGTAAATTTGTCGTTTGCGCAAAACCTCTTCTTCATCACTTTGCTGCTCACTCCAGTACCACTGCCTGAGAACATCAAGGATCTTACCCAAGCAACCGTTCCCACTACCTCAAACAGGTGGGTTGTCTTTGCGTTACATCTCTACCTGCTAACACCTAACAGGCTGAGCCAATTCAAGACCAAACTACTTCTCCAGAAACCAACTGGATGGACCCCTGCCCCCTTTCTCAACACCACCGTCCTCTTGACGACCTACGTTACAATCGCCCTCCTCCCATTCGCCTCCAACACCCCATCCTTCCTCACCATCACTACCCTCTCTAGAACGCTCCCCTTCCTCCCCTTACTCATCCCCTACCTTGTCCCTCAATCATGGGGCTCCGTATCCCACGGCCACGAAGCCTACTCGGCAAACATCTCGCACTTCCGCACCATCTCCACGCTTTCTCTGCTCCTGCATCTCAAATCTACCGTCCTCGCCTTGGTATACAACACCCCAAATGAGATATACCACAACCGCACCCTCCTCCACCCCTTCAACACCACACATCGCTCCGCTTTCAACCGCGGCTCGACCGCCATCGCTCGTTTATTCGGCGCGGTGCGAGAACACCCCGCAGTCGGCGCCGTGGGTTGGGATGTGCTGCTCTCCGGCCTCAGCCTAGGCATCTGGAGCGGCATCCGCGGTCTTGACGCGAAGACCCTGCTTGGCCTTTCCATCCCATTCGCCCCCCGCCCGAAAGCCGTTGTCGAAGCCGTAGACGACACAGTAGACTCCATCAAGATGGAGTCTGAAAAAGCACTTGAAAAGTACCATTCCCCTCTCCCCCCTTATCCTACTTCACCATACCCTACCCTACCCTGCCTTCCCCTCTGATCCCAAATCCAACCCCCAAACCCCCAAACCCACTCTAACAAACCCACCCTTCCCATAGGCTCGACCCCCCTCTCAAACGCCGCGTCGGCCGACCCAAGAAAGAAGCCGAAGACTCACCCTCGACAACATCCACATCATCCCCCACAAAACGACGCAGCCAGCCTAGGAAACCCACCACCGCCGCCGCCGCCGCCATCGAAGACGACAACGACGCATCCTACGAGCCCTCCGAGGGCGCGCTGCTAGAAGAAGGCGACGAGGATACAGAGGAAGACGCCGAGATGGCGGCGTTTGCGTGGGGGCTGATCACGGCGGGTGGTCTGGGTGCCGGGAGCGCTGGGGTTTATGGCGCGGAGGTGGAGGCGAGGTGAAAATGGGTTCTTGTCTTTTCTTTTCTATTCTTTCTTTCTTTTTTGGGGGGGATAGGGAGTAGGTAAATGGTATGGAAGTACAGATTGTAGATTGGTGATGGGGGGTGATTATTGGTTTGAAGAAGCAGTTTTGGTGGGTTTTGGTTAGTCGTTATATGTAGGTTTGTTGTTGTCCTCGCTTAGCTCAGGGGCTAGCTAGTTGTAAGATTGAATTTTAAACCTCGTTCGTCGTGTTAAACTATGCGAGGAAAATAAAGGAACAAACAAGCGAAACACTGTGATTCAAAGTCGCATCCGTATCGCCATGTTTAATCAATGATCTAGAGCTCACATCAAGATCAACAAAACACACATTTCAGATCCTCCCAGACTTTAATGATATTTCTTTTTCCTCAAAATCTAGCCTACAGTTTTCTCTACCTCTACTCCTCATTGAACAGCTGCCTCAATTCCCGATTCATATCCCTCCTCCTAGGGTCAATCCCAAATTCTTCGATTCCCAACCTCACCGCCACCGCACCATTCTTCTCCCTCTCCCTCCTCCTCCGTTCCTTCTCGGCGATATCATCCATTTTCTGCGTTCCCACTTTCTGCCCCTTGATCTTGTCGATAATCGGCTCGATAACCCCCGGTTCGTACTTCTTGTAGCGGTTGTCGCAGCCTCGGGGTTGATATTTGTCGAGGTATTCCGACGAGTGAACTGTTGATGCTGTATCATTGAAATAAGGAGGGATGAGAAGAATCGTGGGTGGGTGAGAAGGTATATCCCTCTGAGAGGCCGAGGTTAGGGAACTGATCTCGAAAACAGCCTCATTGATAGGGGCGGAAGCTCCTAAGCGCATGCTTTGTGGACATGATGTAGATTCAACTGAGATCTCTCTCTCAAGTATCGGACGACCAGTTCCATCTGGATAGGGAGTTCTTTGTCTTGGGGGTATTATCTTAGGATTGTGGTCTCTTGAATTAGTTGATTCCGAGGTTCTGGCTCTAGTACGGGGTTTCATGGAAGAGTTTCGTAGTATGGAGTATTCTTTCGCTGGAATTCCATCAAACGAGATGGTGATTGACCTTTCTCTTCGTTTATTGTTCAAGGGTATATCTATGGGCGCTGACTCTTGGCTTGGGGAGATCGGGCTGGTCTTGAGCTTCGAGTAGTCAAATTTGGGAAATGCCGTAAACCCAGTTTCTGACTCGGTGGGCGAAAACTCTTCAGCGCCTACTTCAGACGCTGTGCTACTCCAAGCTAGCTTTTCGCTGACTTTTTGTAGTTCTCGTTGAGCCTGCTGTCTGCCCGAGAGAAGAGACATCCACTTGGGCAATGGTTTTGTTTTGCTAGGCTCGAAAGCTGCACGCTCACCTAGAGGATCGATGACGGACAGGTAAACATCCCGAGCTTCATCGTCCATCCCGTCTGAGCTTTTACACTTGGTGAGAATACCTACCCTCTCATTGAGCGACGTTAGGTCGATAGGAGAACTATGTAGTGCCCGTTCCTCACTCATTGTCTCCAGGCCACTATCACTTAACTATCAAATATCAGCCTCATCCTATACGTCAAATATTTCAAGCTGGCTAAACACATCTGACAGCCCCCCTCCAATACCAACTCACCGAGGTCGAATGCCCATTAATAAACTTTGTCAAATCCCTCTCCAACCCACTCGAGCCCTTCAATTTCCTCGACGTCCTCCATCTCGACCTTTCCACCCGTCTCTCATCCCCCTCATGAGACATCATATCCAACCTCTCCCTACTCAACCCGCCATCAAACCGACTAACCGTATCCAACCCCCTCAGCAACACCCTCTCCTCCTCCTCGCCCCCCATCTCCTTCTCACAAGCACCACACATCGGAATACTCTCCAACTCCACCCCTTTCTTTCCCCCTTCTTCCTCCTCCTCTGTTACCACCACCTGCAGTCTCAACTTGATCCCGCAGACCAAGCAGCCAAAACACGCGCGGTGCCAGAAACACCATCCTAAACTCACCACCTCATCCCCCCTGACGATGCATTCCCCGCAGACCCAGCAGATGCTGAGGTCGAGCACGGCTTTCCAGCACGGATGGCAGACGATGCGGGATTCGGCTCCCAAGACCTTTGGGGTGGCGGGGGCGTGTTGGGCTTGCCAGCAGATGGTGCAGATGAATGTTGGCTCGGTGGTTTCGCTGTTGGAGGTATGGACGGGGGACATGTCGAGAGGTTGTAGGGTTTGAAATGGACAAGGAGACGGGTATGTTGGATAAGTGAGGTAGATGGGATAGGTAGCGATGAGAGTAGGAAAGAAGAAGTGGTAGTTTGTGATGGTATAGAATGGTAGAAGAGCTTATTCTGGCTGGACCTTACGGTTCCAAGACGAACAGGTGATTAGTTATGTTTATATACCAAAACATTAAGGATAACGAGGTGGCTGAGGATGTAAGTGGTGTAGCTAAGACACATATGCAGCGTGAGATTCAATAGATTAGGAAAATTAAAAGTCATCTCAAAAGGAAGGTATGACGTTCTACATGGAGTTTCATTGTGACCGACTGTAGCATCGGGAAGCGACGAAGCGCATATAACTACACAAAAGAAGGAGATGTATCGACCGTAGAGATCATAAAAAGACAACCAAACTGTCGTAGTGTCGTAAGCTGATGGCGTTAAAAGATAGAAGTAGTTCATTAAGTTAAACCGACAATCATCATTCAACATCCATCAAGTCATAAAATTCCATAAACCATACAAAGAAACGAGCTCGTAAAATCCAACACCCCTAATTTAACCTCAAAGTACCGCAATCTGAAGTCAAGACTTGCAAATACGACCAGAACGCCATAATAAAGCAAAACCCCACCTACTTTCGCATCCTAGGTCGGGCCAGCATGTTTAAGCGACTAAGACTCAAGCCTTTCTTCTTCGCAGGACTAATTTTTGGCGACTGGGCTGCCTTGTGTTCAGCTACGAGTCGGGGTGCCAAGAGCATCTCTCCTTCAGCAACAACCTTATGCTTCTTACTAGGGGATAGCGCAGGCTCTTCTTCCTCCTCATCTGGTTCACGACGACGCTTTTTGTTCGAGACACCATGCGGAATGGAGGGCATCATCCCAGCATTATTCTCCTTGTTAGTATCAGGAAAGCTACCTGGCATGGCTTTGGGTAGAATGCTTGGGCGAACTTGTCGAATACTTGATTGGCCAGAGGACGACCCGAATCCTTTTGGGGAGGCCCCGAAATTAATAGTGTGATCACTTCGGAATGTGAAGGTGCCGGGAACAGATGGTGGTGGACGTCGTAGGGACTTGATGTTTCGTGCAGGTGGTTGGGGGCTGTCTAGGGAGGGATATTTGATCTCCCCTGATAAACCGGGATGGCCATCAATAGAAGGATAGAAGACCTCACCGACTTGTGGCCGAGTAGCAGATTGCAGTTTCTGGGCGAGATTCATCTTTGCAGCAGAGCGTGGAATACCAGATTTCATTGGAGAGGGAGAGTGTGCAACTTTATCTTTTGCCGTGGTATCTTTGGAGCCAAAATTGACGTGCTTCATGATTTTGTTACTCCTCGACGCGCTAGGAGTTGTGGGAACCGAAGGCAAAGGCTTGTCAACATTTGGCCGACTGGGAGTTCTTGCTAGAGATGGGATGGCGGTAGGTTTCTTCAAACTAGCGCTTGGGTGACGCAGAATGGATTTAACCCGATCAAATCTTCCTGGCGTACGCAAAACTCCTTTTGGCTCCGATTTAGGCACATTCAGACTAAAGCTGGTAGCAGATCTTGGAAGCGTTCGAGGGGTACCGATCAAGCTGGGCTTGGATGGAGATTTGGACAAGCTAGGAATCTGAGAGTCTGATTTCTTGATGTTTGCAGCTCGAGCAAGAGACGCTTTGGTGGGAGTTGTGATAGATGTGAGGTTTGATTGCACGCGTGACAAAGATGTAGTACTTGGTTTGTGGCCAATCCCTCGCGAGACCGGTCGGACCGATGAAGTATCATCTGTGATGGCTTGTCTTGCACGCTTGGCTGGAGCTAGGTTCTCTAGACGTTCGGTGCTACTATCATCACTCTTCTCGTCGCGGAGGTCCTCTCTCTCGGCTAGCTTTGCCTTGGATTGCGTACGCTTCAAGCTGTTGGCAGGTGGAGCAAATCGGGCTGGCTGAGCTCTGAATGAAGATGGGTGACCGGCGATTGAATCCATTTTCTTAAACTCTGCCATGTGCACATCACTGAAGCGGCCAACCTTTCCTTTCGGCTGGGCAAACTTGCGACCAGCAACTACGGCAGACACACGGTTCTCCTCCGCACGTTCTGCTGCGAGTTGTGCCTTGATACGCAATGCCTCTTCACGAAGACTATCCATCATGCGCTGTGCTTCGGGACCAAGTTGAGGTACGGGATGAGCGAATCGAAAGTCAAAGTTGGAAGCCTTTTGGGCGGGATCTTTGGAGGGTGTTTGTTGTTTCACGCCAGATGGAACGTCACCCTTTACATCAATATCCATGAATCCAAGACGCAGGCCACTGTCAGGCTTTTGCGTGGTGCTCTGATGTGCCCGACTTGGGTGCATCTCGCCAAAGTCTGGCTTGACGCGACCTGCCATGGCCGGAGTTCTTGGGACAGCAGGAGAGGATACAATGGCATCAAGGATGGATTGCGGACCACTAACTGGCGACTCATCGCGCTCAGCGAGGGAGGAGAGGGGTCGGTTGGTTGCATTGCCAGTGGGCTACGGCAGCATCAGTATGAGATTTCAAATTGAGTCGGTCAACGGGATTGGGTTTACCTTGTTAGGAGTAGCACTGCTACCGCGAAGTCGCTTCGACCGCCGTCGTGGGGTCATATTGCTAGTGCCTTCAAGATCTTTTGTGTAAATTACGATTGAGTTTTTTTTGCCAGGGGGTTGTCAGTGGAGGTTTGAGTAGCTGTGTTGTTGGCCAACGCTATGGACCATGCATGTAAACAAACAAGACTGAGCACGGACATCGTCAGCCTCGCCTCGCCAAGCATTATTGTTGCCGTGTCCAGTCCAGCCTCAGCCTTCCCAGGACCAGCCTCGTATCATCATCATAATCATCATCCCCATTCACGCGCTCTTCAACCACACTTTTCACCGTGGAAGATGGCCAGTTTCTATACATCGCCTCAAGCAGCCTCTGATGCTTAGCTCATAAGCTCTTGTACGGAAGGACTGTAGTTCTGGCATGCTAGAGACTCGAATTATATATAGTCTTGTTAGCCCTTGCCATGGCCATATTCCTTATTCGTGTCTGTAACTTAGATGTCTATTGATTTCTTGCTCGACTTGCACACTTGCAGGCGGGAGCAAAGTTTGGGTCCCCTCAGCGTAGTCGTGGTGATATAGACGCGGTGGCTTCAATTCATATTGTGCCGCTGGAGTCGGTCCTCACCATTAGTAGCCTCACATTTGGTCCATGCTCACTCGATACCTTGAAAGTGATTGTTTATTGGGACGGTTGCGCAGATCTCCCAGAATTCTTTTACTTCCCCCCATCAATAAAAGATTCTTGTTATATATGTCCTGATTCCTGATAGTTTCTGTGCTGGTCATAGGCCGAAGGTGTCACACGTTGCTTGGTGCTCACCCACGCAAGATCAATAAAAGATATATCCAAAGGTTGCAGAAGATACGTCTAATAAGCTAGGTCGTTGGCGTGGAACGAGTGAGGCTTATCCACCCCAGGTCGTAAAGAATACATCTTGTTATGCTAGATCGTTAACCTGGGATGTGTAAGGGTTCAAGGTAGCCATTTCAACAGGGCACACAGGGTTATTGCACAGCAGCATACTATTTAATGTCGGTCGTGCGCCACGCTGTTGCATCAAACCGACGATGCGGATTGACGCTGACTTGACGAGGGCTTATTTCAACATCAAACATGAAATAATCAATTGCAAACATGCCGACGTGAATCCACGACCAGGACCTGGCCGGACGGGCTTGATACTGTTCATGCCTTGTACGTCGGCCGGTCCGCAAGAGATGTTGGTTGGATGCCGCGTATCCGTGAAACAAGACTGTTTGTACGGTACAGTACGGTACAGTATGGTAAATGGACGGTAGGGATGGTAGGGATGGTAAGGACGTCATGAACCGTCTGGATGGTATAGACGGGGTGAAGGGATTGGATGGAATGAAGGGATTGAATGGTATGAAGGGATTGAATGGTATGAATGGTACGAATATCATGGATGGTATTGACGGGGATGGTTTGGGTCTCAAGTGGTGGTGGTGGTAGTGGTAGTGGTGTAGTAGTAATGATACTGTAGTAGTAATAGTGGTGGTCGGTCAGATCTGTTTCTTCCTCCCCCCCCGCCAGCATCAATCACAGCCTTACGGCAACGGAGACGTTCCCATAGGCGGCGGATGGCTGGGATGGCTAGGGATGGCTAGGGATGGCTAGGGAAGGGGGGAATGCTGTCAGCTCCTCGGAGATGTTTGTCGCACCAAGCATCGCTTAAACCACGATCGGGTCAACCGTTCGCTTCCCGTGCGAGGGGAAGCATGTGACGCTAAGCTGGATCCGGGCAACATATCCCGTACGGGCTTGGCGGTGGAGATGGCCCCAGTGAAACCATAAGCTGCTCATCCTCTCTACTCTACAGTACCTTTTTGTACAGTACAGTGCAGTACAGTACACTTCTCTACCTCTGTACCGTAGAACCGTCCCCAACCAAAAAAAACCACCAAAAACCATCGGCTCAGGTGACTACTGCATCCATCATCCATCCCTCACCACGTCACATCCCATGTGCGGAACTGCCCGCATGCATCATCACTGGCGGAAAAGAGGACGAGGATGAGGATGAGGGAGATCAGATGCAGGCCCCGATGGCATACGGTACGCAGGGTCGGTTGCATTGGGGCATGGTTGGCGAGCAGTGATGCATCTGTTGCTGCTGCTGGTGGTGGTGCTGCTCGTAGGGTAGGAGGGTAGGGTAGGGTGCTCCTCGCCTACAGACAGACGAACAGGTTCCGAGAGACTTCCTGTCGGGGCCGATGAAAACTCTAATAATGTTATGAAGGTAATTGTGAATAAGCAGCAATAATATTATTCAATGCGTCAAAGCATTCTTCGATAGATGCCCGTGCCGTCTTGCCCAGAGAGATACTTACTTGGTTGGAGGGGAACGTGAGAGGGAGGGAGGGAGGGCGAGGGGTATAAGTAGGATTTGGTGTACAAGTGCTGTGGTAGAAAGTACTATTCTACGTATATATAAGCTAGTGTTGATTTTAATATATGGTCAGTATAGATAAAAATAAATGTGGCAAGGATAACAGAAAGTGTACGGGTACAGTATAATACAGTCGAAAATAATATAATATAAAGCCAGGTCAAGCTTCAACTAAACAAGTCCGTTCCCCCCCCCCAGG
>Ga0247810_10001509_pt1 | contig 14562 bp, 12 predicted proteins | sample UWRJL119311C1_FD_179918 | JGI IMG/M metagenome (GOLD analysis project Ga0247810, IMG submission 179918) | Plant litter microbial communities from Arlington Agricultural Research Station in Wisconsin, United States - UWRJ-L119-311C-1 | ecosystem: Environmental > Terrestrial > Plant litter >...
ACGACGGTATTGCAGGTTCGGCAGGAACCGGCGCTTGGTTTTGTTGTTGGCGTGGGAAACATTGTTCCCGACCATCGGGCCTTTGCCCGTGACGTCACATACGCGTGCCATGTGGACACTCTTTCTTTAAACAGCTGGCACCTGGTGGGCCCGGAGGCCCGCGCGACAAGGATGTCGAGAGGTGTTTTGCAGCTTGACCTCGCCAGAAACGGGTGGCGGTACCCCGGCTGCCAAGGGTGCACCAGATGCACCAGATTTCGGCAAAGCCTCGGATTATAGCCTACAGGAAAGGGTCGATGCGCGCCGCCGGGGTCGGGCTGCAACGCCGTTGACGCGCGATCAGAGCCAAGTTGACTATTCCTGCTCGAGAAACCGCTGTGCATCCAGCGCTGCCATGCATCCGGTGCCCGCACTGGTGATCGCCTGGCGATAGATGTGGTCCTGCACGTCGCCAGCAGCAAAGACGCCGGGCACGCTCGTCATGGTCGCCAGGCCCTGGAGCCCCGATTTGGTGACGATGTATCCGTCTTTCATCTCGAGCTGGCCCTGAAAGATGTCGGTGTTGGGGTGGTGCCCGATGGCGATGAAGCAACCCTTGAGGTCAATCTGCTCCGTGTCGCCGTCGTCGGTGCTCTTCAGCCGGATGCCGGTCACGCCCGAGTCGTCACCGAGCACTTCGTCGAGCACCTTGTGTGTCTTCAGAACGATCTTCCCCTCAGCCACCTTCTCGTTGAGCTTGTCGACCAGGATCGGCTCCGCCTTGAATTTGTCGCGCCGATGGACCAGCGTCACCTTGCTGGCGATGTTGGAGAGGTAGAGCGCTTCTTCCACGGCGGTGTTGCCGCCGCCGATCACGCAGACCTCCTGCTCACGATAGAAGAATCCGTCGCAGGTTGCGCAGCCAGAAACGCCACGGCCCATGAAGCGCTGCTCGGAATCCAGGCCTAGGTATTTGGCCGACGCGCCAGTCGCGATGATGAGCGCGTCGCAGGTGTAGGTGCCGCTGTCACCGGTCAGGGTGAAAGGGCGCTGACTGAAGTCGACCTGGCTGATGTGATCGAAGACGATTTGTGTGTTGAAGCGCTCTGCATGTTCCAAGAAGCGCTGCATCAATTCAGGCCCTTGAACACCGTGCACATCAGCTGGCCAGTTGTCGACTTCGGTCGTGGTCATGAGCTGGCCGCCTTGCGCCATGCCGGTGATCAGAAGCGGCTTCAAGTTGGCGCGGGCGGCGTAGACGGCTGCCGTGTAGCCGGCAGGTCCTGATCCCAAAATAAGGACCTTTGCATGTTGTGACGACGTCATATATGGAAAACTGGCGTTGATCCTGTATCAGGGTGTACATTTTGCGGGAAGTGATAACGACGAGTATCACTTGCTGCTCCGCCTCAGGGAGGCGGCATTTTCAATGCGTGCGATTGTATTAATCCATAGATTGAACGTCGCGCGGTCTAAGGGGATTGATGAATGTCGATGCTGTCCAACCTTGAATTGCTCAGGCGCGTGCCCTTGTTCGCCGCGCTGACGCCCACCCAGTCGGCCAGCATCGCCGACGCCATCGTGAAGAAGCGGTTCAAGCGTGCCGAGATGGTGGTGGAGCAGGGCAAGAAGTCGGATGCGCTCTACATCATCCTGACCGGAAGGGCGCGCGTCATGAGCACCGACAGCCGCGGCAGGGAGGTCATCCTCGCCACTCTGCAGCCCGGGGACTACATCGGCGAAATGAGTCTGATTGACGACGAGCCGCATTCGGCGACGGTTCGCACGGAGATCCAGACCGACGTCCTGATGCTCGGTCGCGATGCCTTCTCGCGGTGCCTGCCAGAGAACTCATCGATGTCTTACAACATCATGCGAGGCCTGGTTCAGCGGCTGCGGCATGCCGACCGAAAAATCGAATCGCTGGCGCTGATGGACGTCTACGGCCGCGTGGCGCGTTCGTTGATCGAATTCGCCGTTGACGATGGACAAGGAAATCTCAAGATTCGCGACAAGATTTCGCGCCAGGATCTGGCGAAGATGGTCGGCGCATCGCGCGAAATGGTGAGCCGCGTCATGAAGGACCTGGAAGAGCGTGGTTTTGTTCAGACGCAAACCGACGGTTCGATGCTCGTCAAGGATCGGCTCTCCTCGCTGGCTTGAGGCTTGTCGGGGTCAGCCTGGCCCGCAGTGTGTGCGAAAACGCCACGCTGCCCTTCAGGTCGTGCCGTTTTCCGTTGTAGGCTTCATGCGCCCGCGGCTTTTGGTGCCGCTGCGGCGCTGAGCCACACATGACCTACTCGCTGAACACACTCCAGTCCTCGACCCCCGGCGCGCCGCCGCCGGTTCGCTTGCGCGCGATGCGCTTCGCCCACGAAATCACGCTCATTGCGGGCTTCGTCGGGCTGCTGTTCTGGCTGATCGCCATGCTCAGTTTCACGCCCTCCGATGCGGCTTGGTCGACCTCTGGAACGGGCGGCGAGGTGAAGAACTGGGGTGGGCGCATCGGCGCCTGGCTGGCCGATGGCAGCTACTTTCTGGCCGGTTATTCGGTGTGGTGGTGTTTGGCGGCAGGCTCGCGTGTCTGGTTGTCGTCTTTGGCAGGCTGGCTGCGTGGCGGGGAGGCCGGTGGCGGCACGGCGCCGGCGCCGCTCGGGCGTTTCAACCGCAGCCGACTGGCTTTCTGGTTCGGACTGGTGCTGCTGCTCTGTGCCAGCGCCATGCTCGAATGGTCGCGCCTCTACCGTCTGGAGTTCCGCCTGCCGGGCCATGGCGGTGGCGTGCTGGGCTATTGGGTCGGCCCGATGAGCGTGAGATGGATGGGTTTTACCGGCTCGGCGCTGATCGCCATCGCCGCTGGCGTCGTGGGTTCCGCGTTGGTGTTCCGATTTTCCTGGAGTCATATCGCCGAGCGCATCGGTGCGCGGGTCTATTCGCTGTTCGAGTCGCGACGCGAGAAACGAGAAATTGCCGAGGACATTGCCATGGGCCGGCAAGCCGCTCGCGAGCGCGAAGAGGTCGGCTTCGCGAACGATCAGGATCGCGACAACGAGCCGGTCTTGGAGGATGCATCGACGCCGTCCGAACCGAGGGCGCCCCGTCGCCGTCCACCGTCGCCGCCGGTGCAGATCGAACCCGCGATGACCGATGTGCCCAAGAGCGACCGCGTCGTGAAAGAGCGCCAGAAGCCGCTGTTCAAGGAGCTGCCCGACAGCAAGCTGCCACAGGTCGATCTGCTGGACGCGGCACAGCTGCGCCAGGAGACAGTCTCGAGCGACACGCTGGAGATGACCTCCCGAATGATCGAGAAGAAGCTCAAGGACTTCGGCGTCGAGGTTCGCGTGGTGCTGGCTTCTCCCGGGCCGGTGATCACACGCTACGAGATCGAGCCGGCCACCGGCGTGAAGGGTTCGCAGATCGTCGGACTGGCGAAGGACTTGGCGCGTTCGCTGTCGCTGGTGTCGATCCGCGTGGTCGAGACCATCCCTGGCAAGAACTACATGGCCCTCGAGCTGCCGAACGCCAAGCGGCAGTCGATCAAGCTGAGCGAAATCCTGGGCTCGCAGGTCTACAACGAAGGCAAGTCCTTCCTCACGATGGGCCTGGGCAAGGACATCATCGGCAACCCGGTGGTGGCCGACCTCGCCAAGATGCCGCACGTGCTGGTGGCCGGTACCACAGGCTCAGGCAAGTCGGTGGGCATCAACGCGATGATCCTGAGCCTGCTCTACAAGGCCGAGGCGCGCGACGTGCGCCTGCTCATGATCGACCCGAAGATGCTCGAAATGTCGGTCTACGAAGGCATTCCGCATCTGCTGGCGCCGGTGGTCACCGACATGCGGCAGGCGGCCCATGGCCTGACCTGGTGCGTGGCCGAGATGGAGCGCCGCTACAAGCTCATGAGCAAGCTCGGCGTGCGCAACCTGGCGGGCTACAACGTCAAGATCGACGAGGCCAAGGCGCGCGAGGAGTTCATCTACAACCCCTTCAGCCTGACGCCGGACGACCCGGAGCCGCTGAAGCGCGAGCCGCACATCGTTGTGGTCATCGACGAACTGGCCGACCTGATGATGGTGGTCGGCAAGAAGATCGAAGAACTGATCGCGCGTCTGGCGCAGAAGGCGCGCGCTGCCGGCATCCATTTGATCCTTGCCACGCAGCGGCCCAGCGTCGACGTGATCACCGGCCTGATCAAGGCCAACATTCCGACCCGCATCGCCTTCCAGGTGTCGAGCAAGATCGATTCGCGCACCATCCTCGACCAGATGGGGGCCGAAGCCTTGCTCGGCATGGGTGACATGCTTTACATGCCGAGTGGTACTGGCTTGCCGATTCGCGTGCATGGTGCGTTTGTGAGCGACGAGGAAGTGCACCGCGTGGTGGCTTATCTCAAGAGCCAGGGCGCGCCCGACTACATCGAGGGCGTGCTCGAAGGGGGAACCGTCGACGGCGACGGCGATCTACTCGGAGACGGTGGCGACGCGGAAAAGGACCCGATGTACGACCAGGCGGTCGAGGTCGTGCTCAAGAACCGCAAGGCCAGCATCTCGCTGGTACAGCGTCACCTGAAGATCGGCTACAACCGCGCCGCGCGGCTGGTCGAGGACATGGAAAAAGCCGGGTTGGTCAGCGCCATGAGCGGTGCCGGCCAGCGCGAAATTTTGGTGCCTGCGCGCGCCGAATGAACGGAATGCAATGCAGTCGTTGAAGAAGACGTGGGTAGGTTTGAGTCTCATGACCGCCGCCATGGCCACATGGGCCGGCGGCATGGAAAGCCTCGAAGCTTTCGTGAAGAACGTGAAGTCCGGCCGTGCCGAATTCACACAAACCGTGACGGCACCGGCGCGCGAAGGCCAGCCGTCGCGCGCCAAGGTGTCTACCGGCACTTTCGAATTCCAGCGGCCGGGCAAATTCAAGTTCGACTACAAGAAGCCTTTCGCCCAATCCATCGTCGCCGACGGCCAGACGCTGTGGCTCTACGACGCCGACCTGAACCAGGTCACACAGCGCGCGCAGGCACAGGCGCTCGGCTCGACGCCTGCCGCGCTGATCGCGGCGGCGCCCGATCTGCGCGCGCTGCAAGCCGATTTCACGCTCGAGTCGGCGCCCGAGCGCGACGGTCTGCAATGGGTCAAGGCGACTCCGAAGGCGAAGGACGGACAGTTGCAGGGCATCCAGGTGGGCTTCCAAGGCGAGGCGTTGGCGGCGCTCGAAATCCAGGACAGCTTCGGCCAGCGTTCGGTGCTCAAGTTCAGCAAGGTCGAAGTCAATCCCGCACTGGGCGCGAGCACCTTCGCTTTCAAGGCGCCGGCTGGTGCCGACGTGCTCAAGCAATAGCAATAGCCGCGATGCCGCGGGCGCGCTGCGGCCGCGGCGAGAATGGGCCGACGCCATGGCCATTTCCACCCTGCCTCCTCTTGCCGAACGCCTGCGCCCCGCCACCCTGGGCGAGGTGATCGGCCAGCAGCAACTGCTCGGTCCGGGCATGCCGCTGCGCATCGCCTTCGAATCCGGCCAGCCGCACTCCTGCATCCTCTGGGGCCCGCCGGGCACCGGCAAGACCACGATCGCGCGGCTCATGGCCTATGCCTTCGACGCGCAATTCCTCAGCATCAGCGCCGTCCTCGGCGGTGTGAAGGACATCCGCGAGGCCGTCGAGCGCGCCACCACCGCGCGCGACGGGCTGGAGCAGCGCCGCACCATCGTGTTCGTCGACGAGGTGCATCGCTTCAACAAGAGCCAGCAGGACGCGTTCCTGCCGCATGTGGAGTCGGGCCTGTTCACCTTCATCGGTGCGACCACCGAAAATCCGTCGTTCGAGGTCAATTCCGCGCTGTTGTCTCGGGCTGCGGTGTATGTGCTGCAGCCCCTCGACGAAGCCGACCTGAAGCAGATCGTGGCCAAGGCACAGGCGATCGATGCGGTCCCGGCCATCGAAGAGGCGGCCGTCGGCCGGCTCGTGGCCTATGCCGACGGCGATGCGCGCCGACTGCTCAATACGCTCGAGACGCTGTCCGTGGCCGCGCGCTCCGAGAAGCTCGACCATATCTCCGACGATTGGCTGCTGCGCGTGCTGGGCGAGCGCATGCGTCGCTACGACAAAGGCGGCGAGCAGTTCTACGACACCATCAGCGCGCTGCACAAGTCGGTGCGCGGCAGCGACCCCGACGCGGCGCTGTACTGGTTCGTGCGCATGCTCGACGGCGGCGCTGATCCGCGCTACATGGCGCGACGCCTGGTGCGCATGGCCAGCGAAGACATTGGCCTGGCGGACCCGCGCGCGCTTCGGCTGGCGCTCGACGCGGCCGAGGTCTATGAACGGCTGGGCACGCCCGAAGGCGAACTCGCCTTGGCGGAGTGCGTGATCTACCTGGCCATCGCGCCGAAATCGAATGCGGTCTACAAGGCCTACAACGAGGTCAAGGCCTTCATCAAGAAAGATGGCACCCGCCCGGTGCCGATGCATCTTCGCAACGCGCCGACCAAGCTCATGAAGGACCTTGATTACGGCAAGGGTTATCGCTACGCGCACGACGAGGACGGCGGCTTCGCGGCCGGCGAGAGCTATTTGCCCGACGGCATGGCCGCGCCCGGTTTCTATCGGCCGGTCGAACGCGGGATGGAGATTCGCATCGCAGAGAAGATGCGCGAACTGCAGCGTCGCAACGAGGGTGCTGCCAGATAACCGTGCGAACCCGCCAGCGGGCGCCATCGAACCGTTTGCGCGTCAAGGGGTAAACCCCCCGGCCTGCTGGCCCGGATCGGGGCACGCTCGTGACTACAATTCCGCCCACAAATCCGCCCGCGGCACATGCTGGCGGGTTTTTTGCTAGATGAACCCGCAGCACCCATCCGGCGTTTGCAGGGGGGCGAAAGCACCTCGCAAAGGTGCCATCACTTAGGACTCTCGTTATGGAAATCTTGCTGCAGCAGATCATCAATGGTCTGGTTCTCGGCAGCATGTATGCCTTGATAGCCTTGGGCTACACCATGGTGTACGGCATCATCAATCTCATCAATTTCGCCCATGGCGAAGTCCTGATGGTCGGCGCGCTGACCAGTTGGACCGTGATCGGGCTCATGCGCGACGCCATGCCAGGCGCGCCCGGCTGGCTGATCCTGCTGCTGGCGCTGATCATCGCGTGCGTGGTCGCGGCCACGCTCAACTTCGTGATCGAGAAGGTCGCTTACCGGCCGCTGCGCAACAGCCCCAAGCTGGCGCCGCTCATCACGGCCATCGGCATGTCGATCCTGCTGCAGACGCTGGCGATGATCATCTGGCGCCCGACCAACAAGGCGTACCCCACGCTGCTGCCGAGTGAATCGATCGTGGTCGGCGGTGCGTCCATTTCGCCGACGCAGATCATGATCCTGGTGGTCACGGCGGTCTCGCTGGCCATCCTGACCTGGCTGGTCAACTACACCAAGTTGGGCCGCGCAATGCGCGCCACTGCCGAGAACCCGCGGGTCGCGTCGCTGATGGGCATCCGGCCCGACATGGTGATCTCGGCAACCTTCATCATCGGCGCCGTGCTCGCAGCCATCGCTGGCGTGATGTACGCGTCCAACTACGGCATCGCGCAGCACGCCATGGGTTTCGGCCCGGGCCTCAAGGCCTTCACGGCGGCCGTGTTCGGCGGCATCGGCAACCTGGCCGGCGCGGTGGTCGGCGGCATCCTGCTCGGCCTGATCGAGGCCATCGGTGCGGGTTATCTGGGCACGGTCACCGGCGGCGTGCTCGGCAGCCAGCACAGCGACATCTTTGCTTTCGTCATCCTGATCCTGACGCTGACCGTGCGGCCTTCCGGCCTGCTGGGCGAGCGCGTGGCAGACCGAGCCTGAAGGAGAAGACGCCATGAAAAGCAAGAACCTCATCGTCTTCCTGATCGCCGCGGTCGCGCTGCTCGCACTGCCGTTGCTGCTGCAGACGCAGGGCAATGCGTGGGTCCGTATCGTCGACATCGCGCTGCTCTACGTGCTGCTGGCCCTGGGCCTGAACATCGTGGTCGGCTACGCCGGCCTGCTGGACCTGGGCTACGTCGCCTTCTTCGCGATCGGCGCCTACCTGTACGCACTGCTTGGCTCGCCGCACCTGACCGAGACCTTCCCGGCCATCAAGGCAATGTTTCCGGGGGGCCTGCACGCGCCGCTGTTGATCGTGATTCCGCTGGCGCTGGTGCTGGCGGGCGTGTTCGGCGTGATGCTCGGTGCACCGACGCTGCGCCTGCGCGGCGACTACCTCGCAATCGTGACGCTCGGCTTCGGCGAGATCATCCGCGTGTTCCTGAACACGCTCGACCACCCGGTCAACATCACCAATGGCCCCAAGGGCCTGGACGCGATCGAGCCGGTGCACTTCTGGGGCCTGAACCTCGGGAGGCCGCTCAAGCTGGGCGACTACACGATCTCCTCGGTGTCGCTCTATTACTACCTGTTCCTGGCGCTGGTGATCTTCACCGTGATCATCTCGCACCGCCTGCAGCTGTCGCGCATCGGCCGCGCCTGGATGGCCATCCGCGAGGACGAGATCGCCGCCAAGGCGATGGGCATCAACACCCGCAACATGAAGCTGCTGGCCTTCGGCATGGGCGCCAGCTTCGGCGGCGTATCGGGCGCGATGTTCGCGTCGTTCCAGAGCTTCGTGTCGCCCGAGTCCTTCAGCCTGATGGAGTCGGTGATGATCGTCGCCATGGTGGTGCTGGGCGGCATCGGCCACCTGCCGGGGGTGATCCTCGGTGCGGTGCTGCTCGCTGCGCTGCCCGAGGTGCTGCGCTACGTGGCGGGCCCGTTGCAGTCGATGACCGACGGCCGGCTCGATGCGTCGATCCTGCGCCAGTTGTTCATCGCGCTGGCCATGATCGTGATCATGCTGGTGCGTCCGCGCGGCCTGTGGCCGTCGCCCGAGCACGGCAAGTCGCTCAAGCGCAAGAGCGGTGATGCGACGCCCGTCGAGCTCGCTGGTGTGGACAACCCCGCCGACGAGGTGCCGCACAAGCCTGCGCGTTCGATGTCGATCAACCCCTGAACGGATGGAATCCCAGACCATGACTGACACCATCCTTGAAGTCCGCGGCATTTCCAAACGCTTCGGCGGGCTGCAAGCCCTGTCGGACGTCGGCATCAAGATCCAGCGCGGCCAGGTCTACGGCCTGATCGGCCCCAACGGCGCCGGCAAGACCACCTTCTTCAACGTGATCACCGGCCTCTACACGCCCGACAGCGGCAGCTTCGAACTGGCCGGCAAGCCCTACCAGCCGACGGCGGTGCACGAAGTGGCCAAGGCCGGCATCGCGCGCACCTTTCAGAACATCCGGCTCTTCGCGGACATGACCGCGCTGGAGAACGTGATGGTCGGGCGCCACGTGCGCACGCATTCGGGCGTGATCGGCGCCATGCTGCGCACCAGCAGCTTCAAGGCCGAAGAGGCCGCGATCGCCGAGCGTGCATACGAACTGCTCGAGTACGTCGGCATCGCCAAGTTCGCCGACTACAAGGCCCGCACGCTGAGCTACGGCGACCAGCGCCGCCTGGAGATCGCTCGCGCGCTCGCCACCGACCCACAGCTCATCGCGCTCGACGAGCCCGCCGCCGGCATGAACGCGACCGAGAAGGTCATGCTGCGCGAGCTCATCAGCCAGATCCGCAAGGACAACCGCACCATTCTGCTGATCGAACACGACGTGAAGCTGGTGATGGGCCTGTGCGACCGCCTCACGGTGCTCGATTACGGCAAGCAGATCGCCGAGGGCACGCCCGCGGAAGTCCAGAAGAACGAAAAGGTGATCGAGGCTTACCTCGGCACCGGAGGCCACTGACATGAGTGAAACGATCATCGCCACGGCGCCGGCAACGACCGGTAGCACCGGCAAAACCCTGCTCAAGGTCTCGGGACTCAAAGTCGCCTACGGTGGCATCCAAGCCGTCAAGGGCGTCGACTTCGAAGTGCATGAGGGCGAACTGGTGTCGCTCATCGGCTCGAACGGCGCCGGCAAGACGACGACCATGAAGGCCATCACCGGCACGCTGCCGTTCGTCGAGGGCGATATCGAATTCCTGGGCCGCAGCATCAAGGGCCGCGGCGCCTGGGACCTGGTCGGCGAAGGCCTGGTGATGGTGCCCGAAGGCCGTGGCGTGTTCACGCGCATGACGATCACCGAGAACCTGCAGATCGGCGCCTACATCCGCAACGACAAGGGCGGCATCGCGGCGGACATCGAGCGCATGTTCACCATCTTCCCGCGCCTGCGCGAGCGCAAGGACCAGCTCGCTGGCACGATGTCCGGCGGCGAGCAGCAGATGCTGGCCATGGGCCGTGCGCTGATGGCGCGCCCCAAGGTGCTGCTGCTCGACGAACCTTCGATGGGCCTGTCTCCGATCATGGTCGACAAGATCTTCGAAGTGGTCAAGAACGTCTACGACCAGGGCGTGACCGTGCTGCTGGTCGAGCAGAACGCGAGCCGCGCGCTGCAGATCGCCGACCGCGGCTACGTGATGGAATCGGGCCTGATCACGATGGCGGGTGACGCGAAGATCATGCTCAACGACCCGAAAGTGCGCGCGGCCTACCTCGGCGAGTGATCGCGTTCAGCGCCCGCGAAAAAGCCGCCCTCGGGCGGCTTTTTCAATGATGCCGGCGTGCGTCAGTCGACCTTGGCTCCCGTCGCCTTCACCACCTTCTCGTACTTCGCCAGTTCGCTCTTCATGAAAGCGCCGAACTGTTCGGGCGTGTTCGACACCGGCTCCGCCAGCAGGCCGGCGAAGCGCGTCTTCGTCTCCGGTGAGTTCAGTGCCGCGACGAAGGCCTGGTTCAGTTTGGCGACCACATCGGGCGGCGTGCCGGCCGGCGCGACCAGGCCCCACCACGTGTCGATGGCGAAGCCCTTGAGCGTTGCAGCCACGGCTGGCACGCCGGGCAGGGCGCTGCTGGGTTGTGCGGTCGTCACGGCGATGGCCTTGAGCTTGCCCGAACGGATGTTCGGCGCGGCTGTGGCCAGGTTGTCGAAGTTGAAGTCGACCTGACCCGACAGCAGGGCCAACTGCGCCGGATTGCCGCCGTTGTACGGAATGTGCACGGCGAAGATGCCGGCCTGCTGCTTGAACATTTCGCCGGCCAGATGCCCGGCGCTGCCGTTGCCGCCGCTGCCGTAGTTGAGCTTGCCGGGGTTGGCCTTGCCGTAGGCGATCAGTTCGGCCACCGTGTTGATCTTCAGCCGCTGCGCCGCATCGGCATTCATGACCAGCACGTTCGGCACGCGGACCATTTGCGTGATGGGCGCGAAGTCGGTGGCGGCGTTGTACGGCATCTTGCTGTAGAGCCACGGGTTGACCGCGTTCGTCGCGGTGGCTGCGATGCCGATGGTCAGGCCGTCGGGCGCAGCCTTGGCCACGGCGTCAGCGCCGATGTTGCCGCCGGCCCCCGGCTTGTTGTCGATGATCACCGTGCCCAGCGAATCCTTCACGCGCTCGGCCAGGATGCGGGCCGTGACGTCGATCGGCCCGCCGGCTGCGTACGGCACCACGAGGCGAATAGGGCGCTGCTGCGCGTGGGCAGGCACGAACGCCAGCACGGCCGCGGCTGCGAGGCCGCTCAGGAGGAGATGTCTTGTCTTCATTGGTTGTGTGCCGTCGCTGGCCTCATTGAGAAAAATCGTTGAACGGCCTTGCGGTTCAGGGCAGTGCCTTGTCGGCTTCGGTGGTGAAGGCGTCTGCGAAGAACTCCTCTTCCGGCAAACCGGCCTCGGCCACGTAATCGCGCTTGGCCGAATCGACCACGATCGGCGCGCCGCAGGCATACACCTGGTGGCCCGACAGGTCGGCGAAGTCTTCGAGCACGGCGCGGTGGACAAAGCCGGTGCGGCCGGTCCAGTTGTCCTGCGGCACCGCGTTGGACACCACGGGCACGTACTTCAGATGGGGCATCTCGGCCAATTGCGCATGCAGCCAGTCGGCCATGTAAAGGTCTTCCGGCCGGCGGCCGCCCCAGTACACGGTGGCAGGCCGTTCGATGCGCTTGAACTTCATGTGCTCGATCAGCGCCTTGATCGGGGCGAAGCCGGTGCCCGAGGCGAGCATCACGATCGGCTTGTCGGAGTCTTCGCGCAGGAAGAAGCTGCCGTAGGGCCCTTCGATGCGCAGGATTTCCTTCTCCTTCATCGCGCCGAACACATGGTCGGTGAACTTGCCGCCCGGCAGATGGCGGATGTGCAGCTCGATGCCCGTGCCCGGTTCGAGCAACGTGTGCGGCGCGTTGGCCATCGAGTAGCTGCGCCGTGCGCCGTCGCGCAGGATGAATTCGACGTACTGCCCGGCATGGAACTGCATCGGCTCGCCGGCCGGCAACTGCAGGCGCACGCTCATCACATCGTGCGACAGCTTGGCCAGCGCCAGCACGCGCGAGGGCATCTTGCGGATCGGGAAAGCTCCCAGTTCGGTCACCTGGCGCGATTCGAGCATCACGTCGCTGGTCGCGCGCGCGCAACAGGTGAGCACGAAGCCGGCGAGCTCTTCCTCGGCGCTCAGCGCCTTGCTCTGGTGCGGCCCGTGGGTCACCTCGCCCGAGAGCTTTCGGCACTTGCACGAGCCGCAGGCGCCGTCCTTGCACCCGTAGGGCAGGCCGATGCCCTGGCGGATGCCGGCAGCGAGGATGGTTTCGTCGGGCTGCGCGGCGAACTGGCGGCCGCTGGGCTCGACGGTGATCTGGAAGCCGGCCTCGTGCGGCGATGCGCTGGTCATGGGTATTCTTGGAGCTCGTCTCTAGGGGAAGAACGGATTTTGCCCTCAATCAACAACCCTTCTGGCGCGCTGCCCGCGCGCTTTCGCCGCCAGCGCATCCTGATCGTGGGCTGCGGCGACGTCGGCCTGCGTGCCGCCGCCGTGCTGCGCGGCCGCGCCCAGCTCATCGCGCTGACCTCCTCGCCCGAGCGCGTGCCCGCGCTGCGGGCCGCCGGATTGCGTCCCCTGGTGGCCGATCTCGACGTGCCGCAGGCGCTGCGCCGGCTGGCCGGCATCGCCACGCGCGTGCTGCACCTGGCCCCGCCGCCCAGCGCCGGCAGCGGGGCATGGTGGCGCGATCCACGCACCACGGCGCTGGTGCGCGTGCTGCGCTTGCGATCGCTGCCGGCCGCACTGGTCTACGGCTCGACCAGCGGCGTCTACGGCGACTGCGGCGGTGCGCGGATCGACGAAACACGCGGGGTGCGCCCCACGAACCCCCGCGCGCACCGGCGCGTCGACGCCGAGAGTGCGGTCCGCTGGCTCGGCCGCGCCGGTGTCGCCGTGCGCATCCTGCGCATCCCCGGCATCTACGCGCCCGACCGTACGGGCGGCACGCCGCGCGAGCGCCTGCGCAAGGGCACGCCGGTGCTGCGCAGCGAAGACGACGTCTACACCAACCACATTCATGCCGACGACCTGGCGCGCATCTGCGTGGCGGCGCTCTGGCGCGGCGGTACGCAGCGCGTCTTCCACGCGAGCGACGACACCGAACTCAAGATGGGCGACTACGTCGACTTCGCCGCCGACCTCTACGGCATGCCTCGCCCGCCACGGCTGGCGCGTTCCGAGGCGCAGGCGGCGTTGCCGCAGTCGCTGCTGAGTTTCATGGGTGAATCGCGGCGGCTCGACAACACGCGCATGAAGCGCGAGCTGCGAGTTCGCTTGCGGCACCCCACCGTCGTCAGCGGCCTGCGGTCCGATTCTTGAATGCGCCGCACATAATCGCTCCCGGACGTTCGCCGACGAGCCTCCGCCGAACCTGAATCACCCATGCCAACGACCCAGCTCTCCGTGTATTTTTTCCTGCAGGTGGCGGTCATCATCACCGTCTGCCAGCTGGTGGGTCGTTTGGCCCAGAAGTTGGGCCAGCCCCAAGTGGTTGGCGAAATGATCGCCGGCGTGACGCTCGGCCCTTCGTTGCTGGGCCTGTTCTTTCCCGAGCTGCAGCGGGCGCTGTTCCCCAAGGAAACGCTGGGCATGCTCTATGTGGGCGGGCAGCTCGGCGTCGGGATGTACATGTTCCTGGTGGGCACGGAGTTCCGCGCCGATCACTTCAAGAGCCGCTTCCGCAGTGCCGTGTCGGTGTCGGCCGCCGGCATCTTCGTGCCCTTCGTGCTGGCCTTCGCGCTGATCCCGTGGCTGCTCACCATTCCCGGTCTGTTCGCGGCCAAGGCCAAGCCGCTCGAAGCGGCGCTGTTCCTGGGGGCCGCCATCGCCATCACCGCCTTCCCGATGCTGGCGCGCATCATTCACGAACGCGGCCTGGCCGGCACCTCGCTCGGCACGCTGGCGCTCACCGCCGGCGCGGTCGACGACGCGGCCGCCTGGTGCATCCTGGCCATCGTGCTGGCGAGCTTCGGTGGCCAGTGGGGCGGTGCTTACGCGGCCATCGGCGGCGGCGTGGTCTATGCACTCTTCATGATCTTCGTGGGTTCGCGGCTGCTGCAGCGGCTGGCCAGGCATGTGCGGCCCGACGCGCCGCTCAGTTCGACGCTGCTCGCCACGGTGCTGGTGCTGTTCGCGCTCAGCGCCTTCGCGATGGACGCCATCGGCATCCATGCCGTCTTCGGCGGCTTCCTGCTCGGCGTG
>Ga0247810_10001510_pt1 | contig 14547 bp, 5 predicted proteins | sample UWRJL119311C1_FD_179918 | JGI IMG/M metagenome (GOLD analysis project Ga0247810, IMG submission 179918) | Plant litter microbial communities from Arlington Agricultural Research Station in Wisconsin, United States - UWRJ-L119-311C-1 | ecosystem: Environmental > Terrestrial > Plant litter >...
TTATATAAAAATAGGTTAGAAGCCTTCAAAGCCTATATTGAGGTGGCTGATTTCAACCAATTGAACAAAAAATCCATACGCTGCAAACTTTTAGATCAAAATCTAGATCAATGGGGAGATAAATTTTATATCGTAGAAGCTAATGAGTTTGGAGAAAGAAGCAGAAAATTATCGTATATCATAATTCCAACCACTAAAAATGGCACAAAAATTATTCAATACGAATATCAAAACGCAAAGTGGGTCAAGGTTAAAGAATCTGCTGTTGGTTATATTTTTAAATATGACAGGGAACGTTATATTGTTCCTTTTGGCAAGGCCAAAAATGAAGACGACGTGGTCGTAACCTACATAGAAAACAGTAAGGTAATATGTTCAGATTTCTTTTTGATTTTTACAATGAAACCGCTTGAAATTATAAGAGAGCAATAAGTAGTTTGAAATTTATTATTTATAAGCAAAGGTTTATTAAAAACCACATCAAAGTAAAAAATCCTGTCAACAAATCATCAAAAGAAGTTTTTGTACCTTGAATAGTATAAAATATCTATAAAATAGCTTATAATTGCACTCTTTCAACAGCAAAAAAAGGCATTTTATTTTGAAGTATTTTGTTCTATATCTTCTCTTGTTTTTTGGGTTTTCTCCACGCGGATATTCCCAGGATTACCCCGTTAAATTTCTCGATATTTCAGACGGTTTGTCGAACAATTCAGTAACCACGATCTTTCAGGACAGCGACGGTTATATGTGGTTTGGCACTTATGACGGACTCAATCGTTACGATGGTTATAATTTTAAGGTTTTCAGAAACCGAATCAACGATAAAAAATCTTTACCCTTTAATACCATTTATAATATTGAAGGCGATTTGCAAAAAAATCTCTGGATTGGCGGTTCAAACGGACTTTGTATTTATAATAAAACCAATGCCGTTTTTCAGGCGGCATCATATGTTGTTCCCAATCAAAAGCCGAGAATTTTAAAAGATATCATTCATCAGATGCGAGCTGTTTCGGATCAATTGTTTTTAGTGGCTTCACAAAATTTAGGATTGATTGTTTTTGAAAATGGTTCTTTAACCGGAAAGCACGTGCCGCTGAAAGTCCTCGGAAATACTATCAGCATGGAAAGTTATGATGCAATAGCGATTCAGGATGATAAAAAAAATGCAAGAAGCTGGGTGTATGTTCGAAATGTCGGAATCTGTACTTTCAATTATGCTTCAAAATCCTTACAAGTTGTTTTTCCTCTTTTGATAGAAGTAAAAGCCATGAAACTCGCATCAGATGGAAAGCTCTGGCTCGGAACTGATGAAGGACTTTTTCTCTTTAATACAAAATCAGGAGTGCTTTCAGAAAATTATTTCGCCAGCAAATGCAGTGTTACCGATATCTTAATTGACAAGAAAAAAGAAATGTGGATTACGACAGACGGATGCGGCATTTATAAGGTAATCGGAACCCATAAAAAAGCAATTCCGTACAGTGGCGTAAAAGAAAATAAACTTGTAAAAAGCAATTCGATCTGGAGTTTATACGAAGATAAAGCAGGCAATAAATGGATAGGTACGCTACGCGGCGGCATTAGTATGCTGAGCAACACGACCAAGTATTTTAAAAGCATCAGGTATAATGCCAATGATCCTGCCGAGAACTTTATTTTGTCATTTTGCGAAGACGAAAAAAACAATTTATGGGTAGGAACTGATGGCGCGGGCTTGAAATATTGGGACAGGAAAAATAATAAATATATTAATTACGGCAATAAATTATCGAGTCCCTTTATTACCAGTATTGTTCGCGACAACAACAATGAGATCTGGCTTTCGACCTGGGCGGGCGGTATCAACAAGATAGACCCTAAAAACAATTCTGTAACGCAATATTCCTGTTACAATCCGTTTACGAAACAAACCGAAAAAAATATCTGGTTTGTGTATAAAGATTCAAAAGCAAATATATGGGCAAGCGCGACCAATGAAGGTTCGTTGTACGTTTTTGACCGCACAAAAAACAGCTTTGCACTTTTTGACAAATCGGTCACTAATTTGCAATGTATGACCGAAACCAGCGACGGAAAATTGTGGGGAGGAAATTATACCTCGTTATTTTCTATCGAAAAAGGAACGCGAAAAATTACCAGAACAATTATCGGAAATCCTGTTCGATGCATTCATGAAGACAAAGACAAAAATTTGTGGCTCGGAACTCAGGAAGGCGGACTGCTTTTGTTTGACCGGAAAACAAAAACGTTTAAAAGACTTACTACAGATGACGGTCTGCCTTCTAATACTATTTTACGATTATTAGAAGACAAAGGCGGTAATCTTTGGATGAGTACGTATAATGGCATCTGCAGATTCGACAAAAAGAGAAAAACATTCCGGAATTTCTCTGTCAATGACGGACTTCAAAGCAATCAGTTTAGTTTTAATGCCGGAATCCAATTAGCTTCGGGAGAATTTCTGTTTGGAGGAATAAACGGTTTTAATATCTTTTTTCCGGAAGCGATTAAAGGATTCAATCAGGAAAATAATGTATTGCTGACGGATTTTTACGTGAACAACCAGCCTATTGAGGAAAGCAAAGCCGAATTGGTTTCCGAAGAAAAATCAGGACAGATAAAAGAAGTGAGTTTAGCGTATGACCAAACCACTTTATCGCTTGAATTTGTGGCCTTGGATTATAACAATGCCGATAAAATAAATTATGCCTATTTTCTGGAAGGCTGGGACGAGCAATGGAATTATGTGGGTCAGGCCCGAAAAGCAAATTATTCAAGACTTCCGGAAGGGAGATATACTTTTAAAGTAAAAACAACCAATTTTAAAGGAGGGTGGAACAAAGCAGTAAGCCTGATTAATATGGAAGTTTTACCGCCCTGGTACAGGACATGGTGGGCGTATTCGCTGTATTTACTGGCTGGTATTGCCGGTATTTTAGCTTATCTAAAATATAATAAAAATAGGGAAGAGCTTAAATATAAAGTCAAAATTGCCGAGCTGGAAAGCAAAAAAGAAAAGGAAATTGCCGAAAAACAATCGTCGATGTTTACCTATATCTCGCATGAGTTTAGAACGCCGCTTTCGCTGATAATCAATCCGCTGAAAAAAGCAGTTCAAAAAGAAAGTGTTCAAAATGGCTCTTCGGGAAGCGATTTGGCAATTGCGCACAGGAACGCCAGACGACTTTTGAGTCTGGTTGATCAGCTATTGCTTTTCAGAAAAGCAGAGAATGATGCTGATTCCCTGAGATTATCGCCCATTAATGTCAATAGCTTGTGCAATGAGGTGTATCAATGTTTTGTAAATCAGGCAAAAGATAAAAACATCAATTATATTTTTAATGTTCCGGATCATGAAATTGTGATTATCGGCGATTATGAAAAAATTGAGATTTCGTTATTCAATTTAATGTCAAATGCCTTTAAATACACCCCAATTGGCGGCGAAATTAATCTGAAATTAGAAGAAAATGATCACGAAGTAATGCTTGAAATCTCGGATAGCGGTGACGGAATCGAGAAAAAAGATATTGAGGTGATTTTTGAAAAATTCAAACAGATCAATTCTAAAGTTTCGGTAGGAACCGGTTTTGGGATCGGACTTTACATTGTCAAGTATTTTGTAGACAAACACAAGGGAACGGTAAGCTGCGAAAGCGAATTAGGAAAAGGAAGTATTTTTAAGCTGACGTTCTTAAAAGGGAATGAGCATTTTCAGGATATAGAAATTACGAATGTTGTACCGCAGCGAAGCCAGTTATTTGATGAACTTATTGTCGATGATGTCGAAGAAAACAGTCCTATAAACAATACGGTTTCTGAAAGTGATTTCCAGAAAATCATGCTTACTGACAAACGCACGGTTTTGATCATTGATGATAATGCAGAAATCAGATCGTATCTGATAAAATTATTTTCGGAGAACTATATTATTTACAGCGCCGAAAATGGGCAGGAAGGTTTAGAACTGACTAAAAAGCACATGCCGGATCTTGTAATAAGCGACATAACAATGGAGCAGATGGATGGGTTGGAATTGTGCCGAAAAATAAAAGAAAGCGATAGTTTATCACATATTCCGGTAATCTTGTTAACAGCGTCTAAAAATCCCGAAACGCATCTGCAGGGAATCACCGATGGTGCAGATGACTACATTACAAAACCATTTGACGATGATATTTTGGCTGCGCGTGTAGAATCTTTATTAAGAAACCGAAGTAATTTAAGAACTTATTTCTTAGACAGTATTACACTTAAGGAAAATACGCAGAAAGTTCCGGTAGAATATCAGGAGATTTTGAAAAAGTGCATCGATATCGTCGAAGCGAATATTCATAAAAGAGATTTTACGATCAAAAATTTTGCGCTCGAAATGGGAATGAGCCACAGAACGCTGTATACTAAAATTAAGATCATTTCAGGTCAGACTTTAAATGCGTTTATTCGTTCTGTGCGTATTCGAAGAGCGGCAATGCTAATGCTTACTGAAGATTTGAATATCGCTCAGGCAAGTGCAGAAGTTGGTTTTGAAGATCCAAAATATTTCAGGCAGCAGTTTGTAAAGCTTTTTGGAATGACGCCGTCAGAATACATCAAAAAGTACAAGAATTCTTTTAATTCTGACCTGAATATCATCAAATAAAGCATCTCTCTCCTTTATTTCCTTGAAAACTTTGTTGTATTTTAAAGCTGAGAGGGCTGTTTTTTGAAATATTTGGAGTATTTTGCCATAAAACCAAAGATTAATTTAATAATTGAATATTCCTTAAAAATATACTCTTATTTTTTCGTACTCTATAATTTTTACTCCAAAATAATAGTTAATTACAATTTTGACCTCCTTTTTTTTCCATTTTACCCCTCCTTAAAAGTGTAGATTAAACATTTCTTTGCAGTTATAGTAATGAGATAATGTGTCAATTAGATAATTAGTATGCTTTTCAAAAATTATCTCATTTTCAAATTATCTCATTGGCACATTACCTTGACACATTATCTTATTATCAAAACAAACTAACAAACTAACCTAACCTTAAAATCAAAGAAATGAAAAAAAATGTCTTTTTATTTTTTCTTGCCCTTTTTGCCGTCCTCATTACCGGATGTCAAAATAACGAATCAGATTATGCTCCGTCTGATAATCCTACTGCAGCGGTGTCTACAAAAGAAATTTATGGCGCACCAAGCAGAAAATTCGAAATCAAAGCTGCCTTGGCCGATGATTTAGGATTAAAAAGTGTTCAGATTCAGATTCCTGAATTATCACTGGATAAAGTAATTTCTTTTTCGACAGCACCATTACTTACAAAATACGACTTAAGTTATTTTTTCGATGTTCCTGCCAATAGAGGCACTTCTGAAGCTTTCAAAATAAAATTGATTATTACTGACGTTTCCGGGAATGCTGTAAATGAAGAAATCAATTTACGCCTTGACGGAGAATTTGCGGCGCCTGCAATAAGCATGATCACTCCCAAAGAAGGGTCAGTTATCTTATTGTCTACAAGCAATCTAATGCCCGTGAATTTTGTGGTAAACGATGATTCCGGTATCGATTTTATTCAGATTCAATGTGCTGCTTTGGGTATCGATGAAAAAGTACAGTTAACAGGTTCGCCTCAATCGTACACTTTCAGCAAAACCTATACACTGCCGGTAACTGCTGCAGATTATACGTTGATTATTACCGCAAAAGATAAATTTGCAATTCCAAATACAGGAAGTTCGAGCATTAATATTGTGGCTACAAACGAGTATCCTGCAATTTACTTATGTGATCAGCCAAAAGGAACTAATCTTACTACAGATGCAGTTGGAGTTCCAATGTATTTCCACAACAAAACCGGACAGGATTTCGAATTTAAATATTATGCAGATAAAGACAATAAAGAAATCTATTTCTTAGGTCAGGAATCAGATTTTGCACCGCATTGTTTTGGTTTGAATGCCTCAGGAGAATTGGCAGATGATGTGGCTTCTTCACCGATTATTTTACCATCAAAAGGATATTACACCATTAAAATAAATCCGAATACACTAAAATATACAGCAGCAAAATATACGCCGGGAAGCAAAGTCTGGGCTGATGTTGCTAACGGCTTATGGCATGATGAAGAAGCAAAAAGAAAACCTTTCGTAAGTGTTTGCGGAGGCGGTATTCAGGGTGCCGACTGGGATACCTGGACAGCATGGACACAAACAGGACTTCATTTGGCCAACAACCCAAACAATCCGTACCAATTAGTGGGAGAATACACTTTGACAGGAACAATGGAAGCGACTTTTACCGGTCAATGGTGGAGCCCGTCCTGGAGATTAATTAAAAACGGTATTGCAACGATGTCGCCGGGAGAAAACGGAAATGCTAAATATCCGGCAGCTCCGGGAGTTTATAAAGTAGTGCTTGATACGGAATTAGAAAGAGTCTTTATAACAAAAAAATAGTGTGTTATGACTTTTGTTATAACCTTAATTACTAAAATATCTTGATATGAAATATAAATATATAGTGTTTTTTATTGCCCTAATGTGTACTGCGGTTTCATTTGGACAAATAAAAATAAAAGGAACTGTTAAGGATAAAGCCAATGTGCCGATTCCCGGAGTTAACTTACTTGTAAAAGGAACATCGACATCTGCCGCAACAGATTTTGACGGTAATTATGTCATCAGTGTTCCAAATAATAATGCGCAAATAGAATTTTCATTTGTGGGCTTCACGACACAGCTTATTGCTGTTGGAGATAAAACAGATATTAGCATCGTAATGCAGGAATCCAGCCAGGCATTAGATGAGATAGTGGTAGTAGGTTACGCAGCTGTCAAAAAGAGTGATGTGACAAGCTCGATTTCTTCTGTGAAAGGAAAAGAGCTTCAAACCATGACGGTTGGTAACGTTGCAGAATCATTGCAGGGAAAAGTGGCCGGTGTTCAGGTTACGGGCCACGGAGGTCCGGGAGCACAGCCAAGAGTTTTAATTCGTGGTATCTCGACAGTAAACCTTTCTACGGATCCGCTGTATGTGGTGGATGGAATCCCGATGGGAACGAGCATCAACTTTTTAAGCAATAACGAAATTGAATCAATGGAGGTTTTAAAAGATGCTTCTGCAAGTGCTATTTATGGTTCTCGTGCATCGAATGGAGTTATTTTAATTACCACTAAAAAAGGAAAAGCAGGTAAAACAAGATTTAATTTTGACTTGAGTTCAGGTTTTCAAATGATGAATAACCCTTATAATATGGCTGATGCCGAAGGATATGCGTCCATTATGAACAAAGCCAATAATGCTTCAGGTTATGCAGATTATCTGCCAAATCCTTCTCAATACAGAGGAAAAACTACCGATTGGTGGGGTGCGGGAATCAAATCCGGCGCGCCGGTAACCAATGCTTCGTTAGGAGTTTCCGGTGGTTCTGAAAAACATACGTATGCTATAAGTCTGAACTATTACAACGCTGAATCTATTTATGAAGTGGGGGGTTGGGAGAGAATCACGATGAGAATCAATAATGATTTTAAATTTTCTGATAAATTCTCGGCAGGAATTACTTTAAATCCTCGCTATGAAACGTATGGCTCACCAGGAAACTGGGCTGATTTTGATAAAATTGATCCCATCACGCCAATTTACAAACCAGCTGATCAATTGACGGGATTAGAAAATGAATACAGCATTTATGCACGATCTCCATCGTATATCTGGAACCCGGTTGCTTCTGTAAAAAGATACGATGATTTTACAGATCAGTACAATTTAAATACAAACGGTTATTTGCAATATACGCCAATCAAAGGTTTGGTTATTCGTACTCAGGCATCTGTTGAGGTGGGTGATAAAGTAAGAAGCAGGTTTACGCCGGATTTCGTAATTGATGCGGCACACGAAAAAACAGAAATCAATTCTGTTGAAAGATGGAATACTACAAACGTAGACTGGACTTGGCAGAATACCGCAACTTATTCTAAAACATTTGGCGAAAAGCACAACGCTTCGTTAATGATAGGTAACACTATGGAAGAGTATAATGGTAATGATCTTTGGGGTTATGGAGAAGGAGTTCCAAATAATTCTGATGTGATGAGAGAGGTAAAAGCGGCCACTAAAAACCGTAACAGCAGTGGCAACAGCTGGTCAAGTTCTTTAATGTCTTATATTTCCCGTGCGTCTTATAATTATGACGGTAAATATTATTTCACAGGGACATTCAGACGTGATGGCTCTTCTAAATTCATGACCAATAATAAATGGGCAAATTTCCCTTCAGCGTCGGTTTCATGGAGAATTTCAAACGAAGGATTTATGGATTCTTCCAAAGAAGTCGTAAACGATCTTAGGTTTAGAGCAGGTTGGGGAAGAGTAGGGAATCAAGGCCTCCCAACTGCCGTTTATCAGTCCAATATTGGGCAGGGATTTTATCCTATCGGAGATGTTGTGGGCGATACTGCTTTCCCGTCTTCTATGGCAAATAAAGATATTAAATGGGAAACAGTAGAAGATGTGAGTTTTGGTATTGATTTCGGATTATGGAAAAATAAACTTTCAGGATCTTTAGAATATTACCAAAAGAAAACAGAAGATATGCTGTTCCTGAAACAATTCCCTACTTACAGCGGATTTCCAAACAATTCGACAATCTGGACAAACGTAGGTTCTATGCAATCGAGTGGTATCGATTTACTGGTTTCTTATAAAGATAAAAAAGGCGATTTCTCGTACGGAGTTGATTTGACTTTTACGACTGTAAATGTAGAAATGTTATCACTTTCTGCTGATGGAGAAAAATTATACGGATCTAACAGCAGAACCTTAACTGTTAAAGGAGAAGAACCAGGTTATTTCTACGGATATGTGGCAGATGGCTTGTTTCAAAATCAAACAGAACTGAACTCTCATACAGACGAACACGGAACAAAATTACAGCCGTATGCGCAAGCAGGAGATATTCGCTTTAAAGATGTTAACGGTGACGGAAAACTAGACGACAAAGACAGAACAAAAATTGGCTCTCCGTGGGCAGATTATAATGTGGGATTGAATTTAAATTTCGCCTACAAACAATTTGACCTCGTAGCGAATTTTTACTCCAGTATTGGAAACGATATCGTAAACGAAAACATTACAGATTTATATAATGGTGCAAGTTTAACCAATAAAGTAAACGGATTAGACCAGATGGCCTGGCACGGAGAAGGAACTTCAAACGATGTGCCGCGTTTGTCTAAAGATGATAACAACGAGAACTTTACAAAATTCTCTTCTTTTTATGTGGAGGACGGTTCATTCGTACGTATGAAAAATTTACAGTTAGGATTTTCATTATACAATAAATTCGGATTGGATAAATTGAGATTATCATTATCCGGCCAGAATTTATGGACATGGACTAATTACACAGGTGTTGATCCTGAAGTTGCAGGAGGAGATCCGGATAAAGGTGACAGAGTAAAAGGATCAGGATTTGGAGGATGGAACTATCCGGTACAGCCAACAATCTTGTTAGGTCTAAATGTAGCATTCTAATAAAAACGACATGAAAAAAACAATAATATCAATACTAGCTTTTTCTCTAATTGCAGTTTCATGCAGCGATTTTATCGAAAAAGAAGAAAGAGGAACTCAGACTTTAGAGAACTACTTTCAAACAGCGCAGGAATGCGAAAATTATACCAATGAACTAACACAGCGTTTATTGCTGGCTAAAGACTGGTGGGTTTTGGTAGCGCCGAGAGTGACCAACGAAATGGCTACTGATGATGCCTGGATGGGCAATACAGGTCAGGATAACAGTGCACACAGACCGAGTTCCCAATATTTGATTACGCCAGATAATATGGGTGATATGAATGGTATTTATACGGCGCATTACTACACCATACAATCTGCCAATATTGGATTAGAGAAAATGGCTTTATCGCCAATTACTGAAGCTCAGAAAAACCAATATATGGGAGAATCATTATTCGTTCGTGCGTACTGTTACTACGAGTTGGTCAATCTTTTTGGAGCAGTACCGTTGTATACAAAAGTATTAGGAACAGCCGATTTAAAATTGCAACGCAGTCCTGCTGCAGACGTGTATGCGCAGATTGAAGCTGATCTTAAAGAATCTGCCGCGAAACTGGAAAATATTCCAGTTACCAGAAACGGAAGAATTACAAAATGGGCGGCTTATGCATTATTGGCTCGTGTATCGTTGTTTCAGGAAAAATGGGCAGAGGCAAAAACATATTCTAATAAAGTAATTACAGAAGGACCTTTTCAATTAGAAACTGATTTTCTTAACGTTTGGAATGTCAACAACCATAACGGTGTAGAATCTATTTTAGAATCTCAAACATCATCTGTACAAGATAAAAGTTTAGGTGCCGCACTGCCAACTTTATCAGGAGCAAGAGGCGAAGACAAGAAAAATTTTCCAAGCAACGATGCTGCAGATGTTCTTGACGGCTGGGGATGGTGTATGCCGACCAGCGATTTAGAGAATGCTTATCTTTCTGAAAATGACGTAATCCGCAGAAGAAGCACGATTACAAAATGGGGAGAAGCGGCTTATGGAGATGAGGTTTTGAACCCGACTCACAAATTCAGTTTAAACGATAATAAATCAGGACGTATCTGCCGTAAATATTATATTCCGATAGCAACTCGTCGCGCATTAGATAAAAAAGACGGGCACTTACCATTGAATATTCCGTTGATTCGTCTGGCCGAAATGTATTTAACAAGAGCAGAAGCCAGTTATCACACCAGCGGCGACGGATTGGCAGATATTAATATCATTAGGGCACGTGTAAAATTAGATCCAAAAACGAATATTTCAGGACCAACATTACTGAAACAAATCTACAAAGAGCGTCGTTTAGAATTGGCTTTTGAAGGATTGCGTTTGTTCGATATCCGTCGTGAAAAAGACCCGACAACAGGAAAACGAGTTATTGAAACTTTAATGGGGCCAAACGGAACTTTTGTTCAGTACAACCTGAACTCAACAGATCCTTATGAAACAACCAATTTGAGAGAACCACAAGACAAAGGAATCAATTTTAATCCCGCTAAAAATTTATTGTGGCCAATACCACAGTTAGAAATCGATTTGAGTGGCGGATTGATTACACAAAACCCTAATTATTAGTATGAAATTCATCAACAATAACAAAGTAAGTCTGCTGTGTGCAGGCTTACTTTTCGCTGCCACTTTAACGATCAGCTGTGATTCTGATAATACGGATAAATCAAATTCAGAAGAAGGAACATCAACAAGTTTGAATGTAAATTTAGATTCAAATCTTCAGACAATGGAAAGCTTTGGAGCTTCTGACGCCTGGCAGTGTAACTTTATAGGAAAAAATTGGCCATCGGACAAAAGAAATAAAATTGCCGATTTGCTTTTCAGCAGAGATTTAGACGCTGAAGGATCTCCAAAAGGAATTGGTTTGTCATTATGGCGTTTTAACCTGGGTGCAGGAAGTACAGAGCAAGGAGAATCCAGCGATATTGGTGACGAATGGAGACGCACAGAATGTTTTACAACAGATGGAGTTTCCTATAATATGAACAAACAAGCCGGTCAGGTTTGGTTCATGAAAGCAGCAAGAGAACGCGGCGTAGACAAATTATTAGCTTTTACTAACAGTGCTCCGGTGTATTTAACCCAAAACGGAAAAGCCCACGCCAGCATCAAAGAATTTTATAATTTGAAAGATGGAAAATGGTCTGATTTAGCTGATTTCTGGACCACTTCATTAAGCAATTTAAAAACAGTACACGGCTTAACAATCGATTATGTGAGTCCGTTCAACGAACCGCAATACGAATGGGATGGTTCAGGACAAGAAGGCTCTCCGGCTACAAATGCTAATATCTTCAGTTTTGTAAAAGTGCTGTCTCCAAAATTACAATCAAAAGGATTGCCTTCTCAAATTGTTGTGGGAGAAGCGGGAGCTTACGAATCATTATACAAAACCGTTTTAGGAAAAGAAAGCAGATCCAACCAGATTGATTATTTTTTTGGAACTAATTCATCCAGAAATATTGCCACATTACCCAACGTCAAAAAAACTATTTCAGGACACAGTTACTGGCAGGCTTGGCCTTTGACAGAAATGATTTCGTCAAGACAACAAGCAGCAACAAGAGTACAAGCAGCTGGCGGACTTAGTTTATGGTCATCAGAATATTGTGTTTTAGAAAGTCCCGGAACTGCTGAATTACCGGGCGGTGCAGGTTCAGGAAGAGATTTAGGAATACAGCTGGCACTTTGGACAGCACGTATTATTAGCACCGATATTGCCATTGGAGGGGTTACTTCGTGGCAGTGGTGGACAGCAATCAGCCGTGGAGATTACAAAGACGGATTAATTCACGTTGATGATGGTGCAAGCAAAGGAGCAGGAAATGCTGATTATTGCAAAAATGACGGATTTATCAGAGATTCGAAAACACTTTGGGCGTTAGGAAACTTTTCATTCTTCGTAAAACCGGGAATGGTGAGAGTCGCAATTCCAGATTTAGACAATGCTGCCGCAACAACAGATGTAATGCTGACAGCGTATAAAGATGCCGCGAATAAAAAACTCGTTATTGTTGCCGTAAACATGAACAAATCGGCGAAAGCCTACAAATTGAATCTGTCAGGCGGTGCATTGGCAGACAATAAATTCACGCCTTACACCACATCAGAAACCTTAAACCTGAAAAAAGGCGCAGCAGTTGATGCCGGTAATTTTGAAATTCCTGCAAAGTCAATTGTGACTTATGTGGGAACTTATAAATAAGGTGCTGAGGGACTAAGGTTCTGAGATGCTGAGGTTTTGAAATGCAGAGATAGGATTGCGGAAAACTTTGTCAAAGTTTCAAACTTTGACAAAGTTAATAACGCACTGTTTGTCATCCCGATGAAGGAGGGATCACACACGAAACTCGACAAAGATTGGCAACTTGCTTTACGGAATTCCTATTGTGATTTCTCCTTCGTCGAAATGACAAGATTGTAGATAATAGAATATAAAAGAATTAAATGAGAAAAGTATATATCTCGCTTTTATTAGTAATAAGTTCGCTGTCGTATGGGCAGCGAACAGTTACTATCAGTACAGATAATGTAGTCCAGACCATGGATGGTTTTGGAGGTTCTGATGCCTGGAGATGTCAGTTTGTTGGAAAAAATTGGCCCGAGCAGAAAAGGAATGCGATTGCCGATCTACTTTTCAGCAAAGAAATCGATGCAGCCGGAAATCCAAAAGGAATTGGGCTTTCGATCTGGAGATTTAATTTAGGTGCAGGAAGTACAGAACAAGGCGAAAACAGTAAAGTTTCTGACGAATGGAGAAGAAGCGAATCGTTTTTACAAGCTGATGAAACCTACGATTTCTCGAAACAAGAAGGACAAAGATGGTTTCTGCAGGCAGCAAAAAAACGCGGCGTCGAAAAGTTCCTGATGTTTACCAACAGTCCGCCGGTTTACATGACAAACAACGGATTATCTTTTGCCTCTCAAAAGAACAAACTGAATCTAAAAGATGGCGCAATTCCAAAATTTGCCGATTTCTTAGTTCAAAGTATTCAGGGATTGGAGAAAAAAGAAGGCGTAAAATTCGATTATGTGAGTCCTATAAACGAGCCGCAGTGGGAGTGGATGCCAAAACACGGCGACACCAACAGTCAGGAAGGAACACCGGCCACGAATCAGGAAATTTATGACCTGACAAAATCACTTTCCGAAAAACTGAAAGCTAAAAAAATGAGTACGGAAATTGTTATTGCCGAAGCGGCGCAGCTTAACTATTTATATGAAAATGTAAACGGCGAAAACCGTGACAATCAAATCGATTATTTCTTCGGAAAAACAAAAACAAACATTTCTCAACTTTCAAATGTTAAAAATGTTATTTTAGGACACAGCTATTTTACAACCTGGCCAATAGACAAACAAGTGCTAAGCCGTAAATTAATTGCAGCTAACATCAAACAAAATCCGGGTTTAAAATATTGGCAGTCTGAATATTGTATTTTAGAAAATCCAGGCGAAGCAGAAATTCCGGGAGGCTCCGGCGGTGGCAGAGATTTAGGAATGCAGACCGCATTATTCGTTGCACGTTTGATTCATAACGATATTGCGTTGGCTAACGCCGCTTCATGGCAATGGTGGACGTCGCTTACAAGAGTTGATTATAAAGACGGTTTAATTTATTTGGATGACGGAAAAAGCAACGGAGGAACTGCACCTGATTATGTTAAAAACGATGGTGAATTTCACGATTCGAAATTACTTTGGGCATTGGGCAATTATTCCCTGTTTGTGCGTCCCGGAATGCTTAGAGTGGATGTTCCGAACCAAAACGAATTAGATGCGGCAAATGATGTAATGTTGACCGCATACAAAGACATTCAAAATAAAAAACTGATTGTCGTGGTCGTGAATTGCGGAAAATCGGCGCAGCAATACAAATTTAATTTATCAAAAGGAACAATTAAAAACAATGAATTTACGCCATACATTACATCCGAAAATTCAAATTTAAAAAGAACCAATATTCAGA
>Ga0247810_10001511_pt1 | contig 14547 bp, 10 predicted proteins | sample UWRJL119311C1_FD_179918 | JGI IMG/M metagenome (GOLD analysis project Ga0247810, IMG submission 179918) | Plant litter microbial communities from Arlington Agricultural Research Station in Wisconsin, United States - UWRJ-L119-311C-1 | ecosystem: Environmental > Terrestrial > Plant litter >...
CAGAAATCCTTCACCTATGTGTGCGCCGTAGAGCAGATCGCCCTGTGCAAAAGCGTCGTGGCAGTACCAGTTATCAAACGCTCCGATCTCAACCGGGCTCATCGGATCGGTATGAATGTCCAGGATGATCATTCCCCCGTTTCCCCGGTTGGCTCCGCAGATGTAAGCGTATCCTGAAGCATCTGTAAAAATATCGTGAGCGGAAGTCCAGCTATTGCCAGCCGGTCCGAAATAGTAAGCAGTCGGTAAAGACGTTGACGCGGGCAGCGGGCTCAGATCAATAATCAGCAGGCCATCGTCGGCTTCGGTCGTTACATAGGCATAATCGCCCCAGACCTGGAGATCACGCCAGATGGATTCGCTTCCCGGGATCCAGGCAATTTCTACCGGGTTGGAAGGTGTTGAGATATCGACAATGGACGTTCCTTTGCGGGCGCCGACAAGCGCATATTCTTTCCCGGTTTCGTCGACATATCCCCAGCAATCATTGAGCTGCGTATTGTGCAGCGCCTGGTAGTCGATGTGACCGATGAGCGACATATTCAGCTGTGAGAACACTGCAGAATTCAAAAAGACGAATCCCAGAAAAAGGGTAAAGCGTAGAATCATGAGAGCAATTTACAAAAATCCTCATGGAATTTTGAATTGTTGAAGATACGGAAGATCGGTGAACAGAATTTCTTTTTGTAAAATGGCCATGCTCTGCCATAAATCACTTTTTCTTTTTGTCCAGTTCTTCGAAGTGCTCGTGCATGGACCTTAACATGCCTATGTGTTTATCGGAGTAAAAACCGTTATTGCCTTCAAAACTCTGGGATTGCTCATCCCATTTGTAAGTCACATCCAGCTTCCTGTTGTTGTGAACGACTTTGTACTTCTCGCCGACATTGCTGGTCGGATAGAGATGGCAGGTATGGTGCATTCTGACAACCAGGGTGTTTTTCGTCTGGGAAACGATCTCTGTGCTGTCAAAATCCTGGCGGTAAGGCTGCGATTCTGTGTCGTCGTAATACAGCGTATTCAGCTCGGGATCCTGATCTATGAACGGCTCTTTGTAGGTGAACAGGGCGACTTTCACCAATTCGCCATCTACATATCGGTACGCCATCAGATCACAGGCATCAACCTGGCCTTCCGTTTCCAAGGCCCAGTTCTGCTGTAACCAGAAAAGACCGCTGGTGGCATTGAACTCAGGAATCATCCGGTCGCAAAGATCCATGGATTCCCAAGGAATTCTTGCGGTAAAGTGGTGTCCTCCTGCCAGTGAATCGATGATCAGGTAGTAGCCGTGTCCGTGATAAATCCAGGAAGTATCAACAAAAGACAGCAGCAGCTCCGGCTCGGGATCCGCATCCAGATCAACCCATTGCGCCGTCGGATTCAGATCAGTATTGTAGCCGTAAAGTGGAAATTCAGCGACAAACTCGGCGTTCTGAAGCGTAGTTATGCCAGTGTGGCTTATTTTATCCGTAAAGGAAGGGTTCACTTTCACAGGAGCTGCTGCTTTCCATCCGTTCCGTTCCTTCGCCAGCATTTCCATTGTAATATCGGCACAGGTGAGCAAGTCCTTGTATTTGTTGTCCTTCAGGTGATTTTTAAACAGACGGTCCTGCGGAAATTCGAAGATCGTATCGTTACGGAACAGCACCCAGCGCTCTTTTGCCTGGTTTTCATAAGTGGTAACGGTAAATGTTTCAAACCCATCATCGAATTGAAAGGTCCCTTTCTTAAACGCCGAAAGATCGGAAGGAAAAACGAGCACGACTTCTTTTTCAGCGTACTCTTCGTCCCTTTCGACAGGCGGTACAAATTCTATTTCTTTGTATTTGACATGCGGTTCCTGCTTCTTTCCTTTATTCTGTGCATTCGCAATAACAGGCAAACAGAGTAATAGACAGCAAATGATCAGGTGGTTTTTCATCGTACAGTTATAAAATAAAAATTGCGGCAATAATAAAAATGAAGATGATCGCAATGTACTGCCAGACGTCTACGAAGTAAGGCGAATACTTCTTCCAGGATTCTTTCAACTTGCTCATGCGGTAAAGATAAGCATTGAAAGTGGCTTCGCCAGCCATCGGAAGTAAAATTGAAAAGGCAGCAAGAAGTTCTTCCCGCTCCTTTTCAATTTACCATTTTACATTCTCAATTAGTCTTTAATTGTTTTCATATCGATCACATAACGAAAGCGCACGTCTTCGTTTTTAATGTTCTCGAAAGCTTCGTTGATGTCTTCCATGCTGATCATTTCCGTTTCGGGAAGAATACCGTGTTCGGCACAGAAATCGAGTACTTCCTGAGTTTCTGCTATTCCTCCGATGAGCGATCCGCCGATGGTTCTTCCGAGCTTGGCCGTTTCCATGTTGTCGAGCGGTTTTTTATAAGGTCCAAGCAGACCTACTGTTACCATGCTTCCCCGCGGTTTGAGCAGGCAGATGTAAGGATTCACGTCGAATTCATAAGGAATCGTACAAAGCAGGTAATCGAAGGCAATTTCGTAGGCTTTCATTTCGTCTTCGTTCTCAGAAATAATCACGCTATCGGCGCCAATCTGCAAAGCTGCTTCCCGCTTGTCTTCTTTTGTAGTAATTGCCGTGACCTTTGCTCCCATTGCTTTTGCCAGCTTTACAGCCATGTGTCCGAGTCCGCCGATGCCAATAATCCCGACTTTATCACCTTCCTGTACTCCCCATTGTTTTAAAGGAGAATAGGTCGTTACACCAGCACACAGGATGGGAGCTGCTGCTTTGATGTTCAGCTTTTCCGGGATCGTGAGCACGAAGCACTGATTGGCAACTACATGAGTGGAATATCCTCCAAATGTATTGTAGCCTGAACCGTCCGGTTTAAAATACCCGTTATAGGTCATGGTAGGCCCGACCGGCCCCAGGCAGAACTGCTCCTCCCCGCTTTCACACGACGGACAGCTTTTACAGGAATCGATCATGCAGCCAACTCCGACCGTATCGCCTTCTTTAAAATTCGTTACCGAGCTTCCCACTGCGAGCACTTTACCAATGATCTCGTGTCCGGGAACGCAGGGATAAATGGTGTTTTTCCAGTCGTTGTTCACCTGGTGGATATCCGAGTGGCACACCCCGCAGTAGAGCACTTCGATGAGCACTTCCTCTGCCGTAGGCTTTTTCCTTTCGATCTCCATCAGCTTTAGTGATTTTCCTCCCAAAATGCCTCCTGAAGCTCCGTATCCTTTTACGGCAAACGTTCCTGCGCCGGTAGTTGTTGTATTTTCCATATTTATGTTTTTGGTTAGTCTAAAGCTATGAAGGAATGGTGCTCGTGCCAGCCGGTTGGTTGTTAAGCTTTTATAATCAGAATCCCAATAAATGTTTTCTGATGTAAAGAAAGCCAGAATTTAAAGGAGCTATCAGCTAAGTGAAAACTAACAACTGTTTTGAATTTCCGGGAATCATTATCAATGTTATTTACTTTGTCTGCGATCGTATTTTATAATTGTTGATCTTGATCAATTAAACGACGTCGATAAAAGCTGTGAATGCAGTAACGATGATTCGAGTAGCACTTCAGGATTTAACAATCCGAAATGTACGATCTTGTATATGGAGCAGGTACATTCCTTCAGACAGCCCCGAACAATCGATTCGTTGATCCGGTTCTGAAACTATTCCCGTAACAGCTACTTTTCCTGTCAGATCCGTTATACAATAAGAACAGTTTCCGCTCAATCCTGTGATTGTCAATGTTGTAGTTACCGGATTAGGTGAAACCTTTATTTGTTGTAATGCACCTGTTTCAGCAATTTCTACATGGTCCTCATTAGCAACAAAAAAGAAGTCAAGTCCTGCCTCTGTAATAGTATGAAAAGGCCCTTCATCGGAAGTTACTATAATCAACTGCATAGAAGAAGATGGAGTCATGTAATCGGACACATGTAAACTCATTGAAATCCATTGGCTGTAATGTTGTCCGTTCCCCTGGGCCAGGTCAACATATACATAATCAGTTCCATTAGTCAGAAAAATATCGAGGTCGTCTTGGGAGGAAGTACTTGATCCCACACTGTAAAACCAACGTTGATAGTGAATGTAGGGATCTGTTTCCTGTGTAAGATCAAACTGTGGAGAATACAGTGAAACCGTTCCATAATCGACGTCATCCGCATCAGCGGAAACCACGGCTCTGTTACCGGTTACAAATGCATAGTCTCCGCAATCATATTCGGCATCATCATCCGGCGCTGCCATTCCTGCAGTACCGTTAGGCTTTCCTCTTTCCCATATTCCGGAAGTAGCATTTTCTGTCACAACAGTCCAGCCGAAGTCAAAAGAAAAGTCGTCATAAATACCTTTCTTCAATCCAATCGTGATGACCCCTGTAGCAGAATCGATAGTGTAAGTTTCACAAATTGTTTTGTATCCCCACTTGCCAGCAGTTATCGTAGTCGTTCCTGAATACCAGATAAGGAAATCATGCTCACCAAACCCGTTTGTTTGTGCCTCCTGCATCATCTCGGGAACTTCTAACCGAATATCAGCTCCTATCAGCGGAATTCCGCTCACCAGATCGACAACACGAATCTGCAATGGGACAGAAGGCATAGGAATGAGATCAATAGTATCTATTATTACCTGCGTCGCTGTAAATGGAATATTCAATGTTTTTGGATAATAGGCGGCTTTATTAAAGCTCACACTTCTCATTCCCGGGATGACTGTGCCTATACCAAATTCTCCCATCTGATCGGAAAGATCGGTCTGCAAATCATTCTCCATCGTAACGGAAACACCTTCCAGCACGTTTAAATCAGTCGCATCACGCACAACTCCTTCAAAGTAGCAGGGAGAAATTATTTCGGGTTGTAAAATGAATAGCCCTTCTTCTATATCTGATACTATGAACAAGCCGGAAGGGAAAAAAGGGTATACTCCCCAGCTCCCGTTAAATGTTCCGGTTTCCAAAGGGTTGGTATCATAATTTGCGATTTCTACCAGATTATGTGGCCGGCTCATGTCATGAACAGTAATGCCATGGGTATAGTATGAAGATACGATCAGTTCATCGTTTAGTATAAAAGGATTATGGGGAATACCATTGTTGCTGGAACTGCTTCGGATACGATCTGTTTCAATAAGATTCTCCGGATCAGAAACATTATAGAGCGTAAGCCAGGAACCAGCAGTTTCGTCAGCAGTTACTGCATATTCATTATTAGAAGTAACAGAAACACTATGTGTAAAACTGTCAGGGGTCATTTGTGTGTTAACTAGAACAGGATTAGAACGATTGGTAATATCTATAACGGATAAAATACCCTGATAGATGTGAGCTCCGTAAAGTATATCTCCCTGAACAAAAGCATCGTGACAATACCAATGCTCAAAACGCCCCACTTCCATGGGATGCATTGGATCCGTGTGAACATCCAGGATAATGATGCCGCCTGACAACCTGTCGGCTCCGCAGACATAGGCATAACCCTCGCTATCAATGAAAATACTATGTGCTGTAGTCCAATAAAGCTCCAGATTCGAATCAGGACCATGATAAGAAGTTACAGGTAATACATCAGAAAAAGGCAATGGACTAAGATCCACTATCAACAGCCCTCCGCCATCCTCGTTTGTGACATAAGCATGATCTTCCCAGACTTGAATATCTCTCCAGCGGGACTCAATTCCGGGGATCCATGCAACTTCTACCGGAGCAGCCGGGTTGGAAATATTCAGAATGGACAAGCCCTTTGTAGTTCCCACAAGCGCATACTCTATTCCTGTTTCATCGACATATCCCCAGCAATCGCTGAGATTTGCATTGTGTAACGATTGATAGTCCATGTAACCTGCCAAAGACATATTCAATTGAGAGAAAATCGCGGAAGCAGTAAATAAGAATCCCGCAAATAGTAGTGTTCGTAGCATAATTCATTGAATTAGGACTGGTAAATAATTTCAGCCTGTTCAAATAACACGAACGCAATATTGGTCGATTTGGTTGGTGATCAGCTAATATTCAGATAGCGCACAACAGTGAAACACGTGTCTGTTTTCAAAGAAAACAGTAACTTTCGACATCATAATAATGCTCCAATCAAACCCATTTCCCGCATGAAAACCGGTATTTTAATCCTGATCTGCTTACTACCAGCTGTTTCCTTTTCCCAGAATAAACTTTCTTACCGGTTCTCCATGGACACGTCGAATGCTTTGCTGCATGTGAGCCTGCAATTCACCGGAACCGATGCCGGAACAACTAAACTGAAGCTTCCGGACGAATGGGCAGGCCGAACAGAGCTGTACCGGGCGATCACCTCGCTCACGGTTAGCGGCAAAAACGCGGTAATCGTTCCCGGGCAGGATTCTGCGGTTTGCATGATCACACACGCACCCCATGCGAAGCTCACGGTGAATTATACGCTGAAGCAGGATTTTACAGATAAGCTCAGCTATCCGTTGAATTTCCGTGCGGTGATCTCGAAAAATTACTTCCAATGTACGGGCTATTCGCTGCTGATCCGGCCCGAGACGATGGATCCGGGGAAGATCAAAATCAGTCTCAACTGGTCGGAAATGCCTTCCAACTGGACGATAGGCAACAGTTTTCATGCAACGGGCAGATCGTTCAAAGGATCCGTTTCGATGGGCAACCTGGATAATGCTGTTTTCGTGGCCGGTGATTTCCGGAGCTATAAAACAACGATTTCAGGAAAGCCTGTTTACGTAGCTATTCGCGGTAATAACTGGACATTTGAAGATTCCATGCTGGTGAACCGCATTCAGAAGATCATTACTATGGAGCGCAGGTTCTGGAACGACTTTTCCGAGCCTTATTACTTTGTGAGCCTTATTCCTTTTGACAGTGATGGCGGAGGATACAACGGTACGGCCCTTCACCAGTCTTTTATGCTGGCAATGGATAAAACGATCGATTTCGGAATGTCACTGAATATCCTCATAGCCCACGAATATTTTCACCGCTGGAACGGTACGCTGATCGTTCTGAAAGAGGATACCGAGCAGGAAAATTCATGGTTCTCGGAAGGCTTCACGGAGTACTACACCTACAAGCTGCTTTTCGAGTCGGGCATTCTATCGCAGGAAGCCTACCTGGCAAAAGCCAATTCCATTATAGCTGCTTATTACCTGTCGCCGGTTCGCAACGAAGATAAAACCACGCTTGGAAAGAACTTCTGGAACGGTCGGGATTACACGCAGATCCACTACAATAAAGGATTCGTTTATGCACTTCTGACAGATGACCTCATCCGCACTCATTCCGAGGACAAAAAGTATACACTCAATGATATTATGTTCGATCTCTGGAAGCAGCGCAGTAAAAAAGACACGCTTTCCGAAAACGATTTTATTGAAACGGTAAGTCGTTATGCCGGGACCAATATCGCCAATGAGTACCGGAACTACATTGTGAACGGGGAAACCATTCCTGTGTTCGGCCAAAGCATGGGAGAACACCTGAGAGTGGAAGATCAGAGCCTGGGAGCATTTGATGTAGGGTTTGACCTGAAGGCAAGCAGCAACTCTGATCATATCATCGGAACTGATCCTGAGAGCGAGGCTTATAAAGCAGGTTTACGGGACGGCCAGACGATCAGAGGCTGGAGCATTTACGGCGGAGATATTTCCATGCCGGCAGAGGTGACGGTAATGGAAAACGGCGAAGAAAAAACCATCATCTACAAGCCTATGTCGAAAGAACGGGTAACTGTTCCGCAGCTTGTGGCTAACTAACGATCAGGATTTTATCCGACCCATTTCTTTTCGAGTGCCATTCTAACCGCTTCGACTTTTGAATTAACATGCAGCTTTTCGTAGATGTTGGTCATGTGCTTTCGAACCGTATGAGGGCTGATGAACAGATCTTCTGCAATGACCATGTAGCTTCTTCCGTTGGCCAGACCGTTTAGAATATCCATTTCGCGGGAGCTGAGCGGAGTTTTGTCGGCTTCTTTCACTTCCGGAATGGCTTGCACCCGCTGAATGTACTGGAATGCTTTTCGCGCGATCTGTGGTGACATCGGCGCTCCGCCAAAATCCATTACGTCATCGATGGCTTTATGCAGCCCGGCAATGGATTCGTCTTTTAGCAGGTAGCCGCTCGCTCCGGCCTGGATAGCCTGGAACACACGCTCTTCATCATCGAAAACGGTGATCATGATAAAATGGATGTCGGGGTAGCTCACTTTTGCTATACGAACTGCTTCTATTCCATCCAGTTCCGGCATATCGATGTCCATAAAGACCAGCTGCGGCAATTCTTCTTTACCAAGCAGCTCCAGAAACTCGCGACCGTTGTAGGCGATCTGTGTTATTTCAACACCGGTTTTAGACAGCAGCTTTTCGGAAAGGATCTGAACATTGTAAGGTTTGTCGTCGACCAGGGCAATTCTACATGTTTCCATGGTTCAAATATCGGATAACTAATTGTGTGGATCAATTACGCATTTGGATTATTTTATTGAACCGCAAAAGGCACAAAAGCAAACTGTGCTATGCAGAGTGTAAAAGAATACAAATTTTTCCGCTGGCGGACGATTGACTGTTGTGGACTCCCGTTTTTATATTCAAATCAGCGGATCTCCACCGGTTCGCCCAGGAACTTGGAATCAGTTCCTGTCCACAGATCCACAAACACTTTCACGCGGGCGAAGTATTCCCTGATTTTGGTCTTGAATCCCCGGTTTTTCTTCACATCCCGGGCATTGAACCCGACAGCTTCGATCCCGAACGATTCGGCCAGGTAGATAGCTCTTTCATTGTGGAATTCCTGGGAAATGATCGTCAGATCTTTCTGCCCGAACACCTTCAGAGCCCGTTCCATGGAATCGAGCGTTCGGAATCCGGCATAATCCAGGAAGATCTTGTTTGCAGGAACGCCGGCTGCAATCAGGTCTTCTTTCATAGCTGTAGGCTCATCATATTCTTTGGAACCATTGTCGCCGCTTACCAGGATAAAGCTGATTTTACCCGCCTTGTAGAGCGCAACAGCAGCATCAATCCGGAAAGCATAATAGGCATTGATATTTCCGCGCCGGTTGTATTTAGAGGTCCCGAGTACGAGCCCGACTTTATGGTAAGGTATGGTTTCGACAGATGTAAAGACTTTACCCTCCGCATTGGAATTAATCCTCCAGTTGGCCATAAAAATGCTCAGAAACACCATTCCCAGGAACCAGAGTGAAACAATCCGGAGTTTCTTCAGGAAGGAATAGGAGCGAAAGCGTTGAAACCGGTTTTTCATGAATTAAAATCAATGGATTAAAGGCTGATTGATTACTGAAATCAGAAGTAACTTATTCGCTGGCCATTTTCACTTCCTCCAGCGTATCGGTTGGTTCGGGAATATCTTCTTCCTCGATGGTCTTAAGCACTTTCTGTGTAAGCTTTGGGAGTTTCACGATCCTGTTAGCCTGGCGTTGTATACATTTCTCAAATAGATTCCGCGCAACCCGGGCATTTCCGAAACTTTCATCTTTCTTTTCGTACAGTAAGCTGAAAGTATCTGTCAATTTTTCTTCGGCGGCATTGGTAAGCACAAAATCAGATGATTTGCAGAATGAAACGAAGATCTCAATCAACTCTTCCGGCTTGAAATGATCAAAGTGGAAATACCGGTTGAAACGCGATCGCAATCCTGGGTTCGACTCGATGAACTGCTGCATTGGCTCTGTATACCCGGCAACCACAACCGCCAGATCGGCACGATGATCTTCCATGCGTTTGATAAGCGTGTTGACGGCTTCAGCGCCATAATCGCTGCCCATAGAGCTTTGAGTGAGGGAATAGGCTTCATCAATGAAGAGTACTCCGCCGAGGCTTTCTTCCACAGCTTTGTCTACTTTGGTTGCTGTCTGACCAACATATCCGGCAACCAGGCCTTCACGGTCGGTTTCGTACGTTTGTCCTTTTGAAAGAAATCCGAGGTGTTTGTAAATACGGCTCAGCAACCTTGCTACGGATGTTTTACCAGTACCCGGGGGTCCCAGAAAAACAGTATGCAGCGAAAACTCTATGTTTTTCAACCCTTTTGCCGTACGCTTTTTCTGTATCTCCAGCAAATTGATCAGTTCGTTCACATCGGCTTTCACTTCTTTCAGCCCGATAAGCTGGTTCAGCTCTGCCAGTACTTTCTCCAGTGAGTCATGGTTGGTAGTCTGGTTGTCCTTTTTATCGTTCACCCTCACTTTTTTCTGCTCGAGGTTAAAAAACTGCGAACTATCTCCGGGTTGTTTGAATTTCATTCCGAAAGCGCAACTGATGAATTGTTCGTAATGCTCTAACAGAGACGCGAAAAACTCCGGCTGATCCTGGATGGCAGGAGCAAAAATCACGGTATGTTTTCCTTTGGCCGGAGTGAGATCGTGTTCTTTACGAATCTTCAGCAAGTGCTGTCTAAATTCCTTCCCAGTTACCAGCTGATTAAGTGCTGCTACTGCTGATTCGTCTGCGAAATGATCGTTCCGTAACACATCGTAATAATATCCCAGAACAAAGCCGGATTTCGGATCTTCTTTCGAAAGCAGTTGCTCGTATGCGTAGATGACATCGGAAAGAAAAAAATGCTCTGTCTTATAGAACAGCGGATTTTTCTTTTCAGGATCCACTGTTTCATTCATCTTCGCAATCAGTTCGTGGTCTTTATTGAGAATGGAACACAAATGCTGAATGGATTCGAGTTCGGATCTCAATCCGCGCATAAACGTTTTGTCAAATAACAACGGCTTATCGCCAAGGTCATTTCCTTCCAGGAAGCCTTTAATAGACTGAAAAGATTCTTCAAGAAATGACAAGGGACTGCGGTTGTTTTTCAATGGTCTGTAAGTTAGGAGATCATCATTTGATGAACGATCTCTTTGTGAAGCTTCGCATGCTCTACTCCGAATTCCTGCCAGGCAAGCCCCATTTCGCGCAGGTCGAATTGTGCAACAACAGTTCCGTAAGTCTGCTGCTGGCCATTCACAGTCGGGTAACCAATTACATAAATAGACTGAGCCAGCTCAATAGCCAGCTCAAGGTCATGTGTTGTGAAGATAACAGTATTCTGCTCGGAAGTATTGCAAAGCAGATCGAACGATTTTTTAACATCCGTAATGTTGCCGACATCCAGCCCGGAAAAAGGCTCGTCCATCACAATCAGCTGATCGGAAGAGAATAACTGTTCAATGATAGCTGTCCGCTGGCGTTGCCCGCCAGAAAGCTCATTCGGATATTTGTCCTTGAACTTTTCCAGTCCCCATTCGAGTAGGTAAGCTGCTATTTTCGCTTCTTTTTCTTCTGCCGTAAACTTCGTTTTGCGCAGCGCGAATTTTAGCGTCTGGTAAACGGTCTTATGACGAAAAAGCGTGTATTTCTGATCCACAAAGCCGATATCGCCTTCTTTCACCACTTTTGCGGCATCGACAACAGTACTACTGAAATCCTTGATAAGGATTTTCCCGGTTTGCGGCTGTACCAATCCTGTGAGCGCTTTCAGAAAGGTCGATTTCCCTCTTCCCGACCGTCCGACTATGGCGATGACCTGTCCGGTGCAATCGTTTGTATCTCTTACAACATCTTTCTCAACGAGATTGATATCTTTCACGATGGTCACACCATCGTACTGAACACTGATATTCTCAACATACAGCAACGTTTCTTTGTATTGATGCGCCATCTTATTAAATTTTGGAATAACGGAAGAGGAGTCTTCTTAAAAAGTTGATAAACCAATCCAGTCCGAGCCCAATGATCAGTATAATGATCTGCAGCGCAATGATGCGCCCGTGATTCATGAATTTGTCGGAATTCTTGATTAAGAACCCAAGTCCTCCGGATGCTACTACAATTGATTCCACGGTTACAAGCATCATCCAGGTGATAGCGAGATTCTGACGGATAACGTCGATCACATAGTCAAGTCGTCCAAGGATCACCACCTGCCAAAGTACTTCGAACCGGCTGCATTTGAGCGTTTTTGCGTGATCGAACTCTTCCTGCGGAATGTCCTTAATCACCGCTATAAGGGAGGTAGTCAGAAAAGTAGTCAGGAAGATCACTAGGATCCATACCTGCATTTCGCGCGCATCGTGAACTACCATCGTAATGAAGAATGACAACCCTGTAAACGGCAGAAAGCGAAACTTTGTAATGAACTCAGAAACAGGCTTCAGAAGCGGGATGGGCCATGAGTAGGCAAAAATCAGTGAAATGATGATGGCGAAAAAAATCGAGAGGAAGCACAGGATCAGTGAATTGAAAATGTGAACTACGAGCCCTTCGTTGTAAAGCTCGCTGAAACCTTTGAAAACATTCCCGGGTGTTGGGAATATGTGTTTTTCACCGGAAGTTCCAATGAACCACAGTAGTATCAGAACAGCCATCCACGACAACAGGATAATAGTGCGGCTGGATTTTGATACTTTTTCGAAAGGAGTAAGCAATTTCATCGGCAAATTTTAAAAGCAAAAGCCACCTTTACAAGCGGCTTCTGCAATGAATTCAATGTTGATTATTTCAATAAAGTAATGACCACTCGTCGGTTCTGACTTTTTCCGTAAGCGGTGCTATTATCAGCTACCGGCTCACTTTGTCCTTTTCCGTCTATGATCTGGAAACGATTGGAAGGAATTCCTTTGCGCTTCAGGTATTCCACAACCGACTGGGCGCGGCTTTTGGATAACCCAAGGTTTGCACTGGCGTTTCCGGCGTTATCTGTATGGCCAACAATGTTCAGCTTCGTATTTTCAGCCTGGATCAATAGGTTATAGATATTTTCAAGCTCCTTGGATGAGTTGTTGGAGATTTCAGCGCTTCCAGTGTTGAAATTGATCTTCCATTCACCCGATGCAACGACTTCCGTTTTCTTTTCTGTGTAATCGGCTTTGTCTGCTGAAGTAGATTCGATGTCATTGATATTTTTCAGGAAGAACAGGTTCACTGCGTCTTCGAAAGCCACAACACTCCCAACGTTCTCATTAAAACCAAATGGATTAAGCTCAGTAAGATATCTTCCAACTTGATTGTAAACGGACTTGTAACGGTTTACGCCGTCAATCATTCCGAAGTACTGCATAGCATCTGCGTAGTTGAACACGCGCGATCCGCCCATGTTGTAGGTAAGCCCGTTTTTCGTGTTTTGCTGTCCCTGGAACATTTTGTACCAGTAATCGGCATTCTCCATCTGGTAAGCCTGAGCTACGGTTTCGGAAGCTCTCTTTCTCCAGTCGTCGTAGTTCTTCATCTGGTTGGAAGCCGTAAGAGCAGATTTCAGAATGTTGGAAACATAATCCGGGTTTTTCACTGCCCATTCTTTCACGCCTATTAATACGCAAGGCATCTGGTTGTTGAATTCACGCGTAGAAACGATGTCTGTGAAACCGGAAAGCTTGTCGAAGACCATTTTATCTCCTGGTGTCCAGGTAGCACAGCCTTCGATTTTTTTATCCACGGTTTGTCCTGTCAACTTTCCATTCTTTACTTCTTTCAGATTTACTGTCCATCCTGTTGTCTGGGATTTAATGAGTTCTTCGGCTGATTTGATGTAGTCATCGTTTTCGGAAGGCCAGATATTCACAGCATCCGCATCGTAAGTCGTAGGATCAGGATTTACTTTTAGTCCGTTGGCGAAGCAATAATTCACAGTTGTTACCCAGTCACCATCGCCTAGTACCGCAGAAATAACTGCTCCTTTCATGCTTTTAGGATTAGACTTCCAGTTCGGCGGCCCTATCAGCTTATCTTCTCCGTAGCTCATACCTATAGCACCCATTACCTGGATGTGGTATTTGTTCTTCCCGTAGATTTCATCAATGGCTTTCTGCGCTGAACTGATGTAGAATGGAGCACCATCGCCCATGATCATAACTGCAAACGCGCTTTTATCTGAGCTTGGGTATTTGACCCCTTTATCGTATTCCTCGATAAATTTCATCTGCATGTTGCGCAGCTCGTTCAACCAGTCCTGGCGGACAATCTCAAGGTTCACTCCGTTTTTTTCCATCAGGGAACCTTTAGTTGTTCTTGATCCTCCGTTGGAAACGATAATACCAGACTGTGCGTTCCAGGCATAACCCGCGATGCGAACAAGTGGCTTGCTGTTTACTTCTGTAGACAGTTCTTTAGAAGGAAGCGCGATCTTTTCGGCATTTACAACGTTATTCACATCGCCGCCGTTGAGATCCATGCCTTCCAGCTGCTTCGACTCGTCTGTACGAAGTCCCGGTGAAACAAAGTAGATCACCGTTACGATGGCTCCGACTCCCAATACCAGTATGAGGAATTCGGAAAGTGTAGTAAGCTTCTGTGTTCTTAGTATTTTACCCATGTCAAATTATTATTGTGTGTTGATAGATTGATTAAAATATGTCACCAAAGCCTCCACTTTCCTGCTTTTCTTCTCTGGTGAGCTTGTAATTAGGATCGCGGTATTTCACCGAATCCGGGATGGTGCTTTCGCCTGTTTTGATCTTGTCTGCAAGGGAATCAAGTCTGGAATATAGCTCGTCACTATCGACCGAATACTTGGAAGTTAACGAATCGATGTCGAGCAGGTTCTCGGAAGTGCGGGCAATATCCT
>Ga0247810_10001512_pt1 | contig 14539 bp, 19 predicted proteins | sample UWRJL119311C1_FD_179918 | JGI IMG/M metagenome (GOLD analysis project Ga0247810, IMG submission 179918) | Plant litter microbial communities from Arlington Agricultural Research Station in Wisconsin, United States - UWRJ-L119-311C-1 | ecosystem: Environmental > Terrestrial > Plant litter >...
TTAAAATTCCAAATAAATAATCTTTATAATCTTTTGTGGCTTTTTTAGAATATTTTATAACTGGTTCTTTTTTTTCGGTAAGCTCTTTTATAATAGTGTTAAGCCTTTCGTTCTCCTTACCTACTTGCTCAATTCTTAGATTTAAATTATTAATAGTCTCATCTGGATTCATCACTTGAATATAGAAATTTCTATAATTACTTGCCCATCCATTTCTATTGTAGTCTAAATTTGATAGTTTTAACATAACCATGTTATCCCCATCTAATATTTGCTTAATATCCGATTGATGAACTAGATGTTCATATTCAGCCAAACTAATTTTTAATTCTTTTTCCATTCCAAATCTTTTTTAATTAACTCATACCCAAACAACCTAAATAAACTTGAATAGGTGACTTCACTCAACTTCTGCTCTTTATGCAATCGCTTTAACTTTGAAGCGTATTGACTAGAGAACTTTCCAGCATACCATTTTGGTTCGCTAATGATTATCTCAAATACTTCGGTTGTTTTCATGTTATAAGCTAATATTCGAGTTTAATCTTCTAGCCGCTTCGATAGCATCTTGTTTGCTTGGGGCGATAATACCACCCCATTGCTGCATATATTGTTTGGCTTTCATATCATTATTCCAAACTCCGTATTCGTTGTTTTTTTCGTCAGACCAATAATTGAACTTCATACCGTTAAATTCGTTTCCCATATTTAAATTTTTTAGTTAATCCAAATATAGTAAACCAAAACGGTTACTAAGCTATTGTCACAAGAATAATACACAATATGTATATTTACACTAACAATTAAAAATAACATTATGGCAACTAATCTATTAGGGACTGATTACTTATTGTACGTTGATTCTGTAACTGACACTACTACCAATACAAGGGGTACAGACGCTAATTATAAGTTACTGGCATGTCTTACTTCTAACGGCTTTGAAATATCTAACGCAGAGCAATCTACATCAAACAAATGTGATGAAGGCTGGGCTACTTCTCAAAGTGGGCTAGGTTCATGGACTATTTCAGGTGATGGGCAAGCGGTATCACTTGTAACAGGCGAAGCAGCTACTAAAACTAACTACCAGGCTATTTTGCAATTAGCATTAGATAAAAAGGTGTTCTTCCTTAAATGGGCTGATCCTGATGATCTAATCGTTAGAGAAGGCAAAGTAAGAATCACTTCTTATTCTGAAACTGCACCAAACGCAGAGGCTTATACTTTTACTGTATCATTTGCTGGTATCGGAAAACCATTTATCACTGCTGCGGTATAATGAACGGAGTTGTTGAAATAACGATTACTCAATCGGGTAAATTTAAAGGCGTTCATAAACTCCGTTATGGCATGATTGGCTGTATGGAGTTTGAGTCACGTAGCTTTAATACTCCTGCTTTGAATAACGGTAAAGTGCTAACTGATTTGATATATGCTGGGATTTATGGAGAGGCTGCTAGAGTAGAAAAGGCTGTCCCTGCTTATCCTGATGTGGTTGATTTAGTTGATGCGTTATCCGAGGAAGAAACATATAGTGAACAAATCGGTGCTATCTGGGAAACTTATCACAATAGTAAATGGGGCAAAGAATTCCAGAAAAAGATTGATGAGTTAACTAAAAAAAAAGAACAAAGCGAAATGTTAAACCAGTAGATCCTACTATAGATCATAATAAGATACTTACATTTGCTTTAGGCAGAATGGGGTTGTCTCCTGTAGAATTTGCGGAGTTAACCCCTTTTTTATTTGATTTAAAATGCGAGGGATTTAAAGATGCAGAGTTAGCATTGGAAAGTAGGATGCAAAGGTTAGCATGGGTTGTATTTGGTGTTAATGCTGATCCAAAGGCAGCTAAAGGGGTTACTCCAGATGATATATATCCGATTGCAGGGAAGAAAGTAGCGCCAAGGCAAACAGGATTTACTAAGGCTAAAGTAGCATCAATGATTAAGAAAATGTCAAAGTTAAATAACAAGTAATGGACGCGATATTATCAGTTGGCTTAGAAGCTCAAGTAACGAATTTCCGTAATGGAATGCAAGATGCAGCACAAGAAGCTACAAGAACGGGTCAATCGGTACTAACTGCTACTACTGGTATTAGCAGAAACGTAGCTGCCTTAAATAGAGTAAATGTCGATGGCTTTTTAAGGGCTGTAGGGTCTGGTAGAATTGCTATTGGAGAAATAGATAGAACAGTATCGCAATCTATAGCTAATGTTGGCAGATATACTGCTGCTTTCAATTCTGTTAATACAAGTCAGTTTATTAGATCATTAGCTGCTGGTCAAATAAGTTTAGCTAGATTAAATACTACTGCTGCTAGTGTCCCTGCTGCTTTAAGGCCATTAACAACAGGCAGTAACTCTGCTGCATTTGCTTTAACTAATTTAGGGCGTGTTGCTCAAGATGCTCCATTCGGTTTTATTGGTATTCAGAATAACTTAAACCCATTATTAGAATCATTTGCTAGGCTAAGAGTTGAAACAGGATCAAATGGGGCTGCTTTACGTGCATTAGGTCAATCATTAGTTGGCCCTGCTGGTATAGGTATTGCATTATCTGTAGTAAGTGCTGCTGTATTATTCTATCAACAATACCAACAACGTGCAAATAAGGCCACTAAAGAGGCTAAGGCTGACGCAGATGCTTACGCAAACTCTTTAGATCAACTTACTCAGGCGCAATTAAAAGGTAGTAAAAACGCTCAAAAAGAGATAACAGAACTAAATACTTTATATGCCATTACTCAGGATGTATCGCTATCCACTAAACAAAGAGGTGATGCAGTTGATACATTGCAATCTAAATATCCTGAATACTTTAAGAATTTATCAGATGAAGCCATTCTTAATGGTAATGCTGAAAATGCATATAAAAGGTTAGCTACTGCTATAATTGAAACGGCAAAGGCTAGGGCAGCACAAGATTTAATAACTAAAAATAGTTCTCGCCAATTAGAGAATCAACAAAAGTTAAATGATCTTGAAATAGCTTACGGTAAAGAACAACAAAAGAACGCTGTAGCATTAAATAAGATTCGTGATCCTAACAATGCTGGTAGTGCGCAGTTCTTAGCTAGGCAAGCTGAAAATGCAGTTAAAGCACAAGCGGTAATTGCTAAACAGATTACCGACTTAAAAACCGATAGCAATATCATTGACAGTAAAAACCTAAAGTTAACAGAGGCCATTACAGCGTCAATTAAACAAGGTGCTGATTTAACGGATAATGCTACTGAAAGTACAGGAAAGAAATTTAAAAATTTAGCCGAGATATTAAAGGAACTTGATAACGCTTTAAAAGTTAACGAGGCTCAATATAACGCTACGTTTGCTGAAAAAAATACAGGCAAGATTAGCGCATATCAATCGGCTATTGATTCATTAATAACTAACGGGTATAATCCTGCTGCTGATGCGGTTAAAAGGTTAAGAGAGGAACAACAGAAGTTATTCCAATTAGAGGCGGGTAGCACAACAACATTAGAAGAAGCATTAAAGAAAAGGCAAAAAGCTACAGTTGCTGATCCTAAATTAGTGGGCAGGGCTGGGAATGGCACTAAAACACCTACAGGATCATCTATAACAAGAATACAGCAAGAACAAGCTGAGATACTTAAAAGCCAACAGAAGTTTAATCAAGACTTAGATAACTTAGTAGTTGATGGATTAGCAGGAACAGTTGGTAATATCGGCTCTGCTATTGGTGAGGCTTTACTTGCTGGAGGTGATATATTCTCTGCTGCTGGAGGTGCTTTGCTTGCGGGATTTGGTCAGTTCTTAGATCAATTCGGTAAATTATTAGTAGAATACGGTGCTGCTGCTATATTGAAATCTAAACTTGATGCTGCTATACTTATTCCAGGTGCGGGTATATTTGCTGGGGCTGCCGCTATAGCTGCGGGTATCGCGTTACAAATAGCTGCGGGTGCAATCGGTTCATTGGCATCTGGTAAGAATCAAGGTGGGAATAAAGGTAAGAATAGTCAACCTACTGCATTCGCTAACGGTGGGGTTGTATTTGGTCCTACAAACGCCCTAATAGGTGAATACGCGGGGGCTAGAAATAATCCTGAAGTAGTAGCGCCATTAAGTAAATTGAAATCAATGATAGGAGGCGGAGAGCAAATCTACATTGCGGAAAATGTCATTAGAGGTCAGGACATAGTAACAATATACAAGAAAGCATCATCAACACTTAGAAGGGTAAACTAATGGCATTAAATATAAATGTAATAGCTACGAATGAAACTGTTACTGGAGCTAGTGATGGAACAATATACATCCAAGCTTTTAATGATAATATATCTATCATAGCTGATGAGTATTATATTAATGGCCCTTCTAGTGCTCAATCCTCACCTAATTTCAATGGCTTAACGGCTGGAGTTTATGCTTGTCAATTCAGGTCTGGTATTGAATATTCACCTATTCAGTATGTTCCAATATCTACTGCATCCCCTACTCCAGATCCTAATCCTCCTATTCCACCTGTACCTATTGTTTACGAATACAGGTCAAGATACGAGGGGTCATTTTGCGATAAAAGAGGCCAAAATATCATAGTGACATTTAAGAAGCGTTACCCAGTAGATAGCATAATCATCCCTGTTCAATATATACAATTTGCTGGAGAAAGTGATTCACCTGTATTGATTGATTATCCCGACAACGGAGAATATAAGTTAACACCTGTCAATGGTAGCCAATGCGAGATTAGGATTAAGGCAATAGGCGATTTCGAACTATCGAGTATGTATACTGCTGATGAAAAAGAATGGCGGATAGATATATCTGGAGCTTGGAAATGGTCGGGTTATCTTATTCCAGATAGCTGTATTGAGCCGTTTGCATCCAAGCCTTATGATGTATCAGTAAGAGCTACAGATGCGTTAGGATTGCTTAAAGACGTTCCGTTCCAACGTGATGATTTAACTAAGTATAAAGGCTATTATTCAGATCGCGAGGTATTACGGTTGTGCTTGGCTAAAACTGGGCTTAGTTTGAATATGCTAGTTGGGGTTAATACTTACGAGGCCACTATGATTGTTAACAGCAATCTTTCTCCTATGGGTCAGTCATTCATTAATACTGAGCCTTTCTTAAATGAGGATGGTACTGCGATGGATTGCTATACTATAATGGAATCTATATTATCGCGTTGGGGTTGTAGGCTACATCAATTCAATGGGGTATGGCAGATTGTTAATGTGATGGAGAAATCATTAGATGCGGTCTTCGCTTACCGATTTAATCCTGATGGATTCCACGAATCACCAGATGTTACTTTAGGTAATTTCGTTAGGGTAGGAGGGCAGAATAGAAGCATTAGGCCTGTTGGAGATACTTCATTCGCTAAGGCATTTAAACAGTCTGAGGCTTACTATAAATATGGGTATATAGCAAACACGCTATTTAACGGTGACTTCGATAAATGGACTTCTAAGCCTAATGGTTTGCCTGATGGATGGTCTATGAATGGGGGTACAACGGGGACTACCAAGATACGTTACCAAGATGGATATGAGACTAGCGATTATTATGTAGAGATAGGAACGAATGGAACGGGGGGATTAATACCTAATGCACCTGTACAGATTAGGCAATACGACTTCCCTACTTTGAGCTTTGATCTATTCTCATTAGATGCTGCTAACTATACAAGTGCAGGTAGATATATTTCAGTTTTCATATCTAATAATGATGGGATGTGGTTTACCGAAGATGGATGGAAAAACACTAATCGTCCTTATGTATTCAAGAAAAACTCTGTAGACTTCCTAAAGCAATTAAGGTTTGAAATCAAAGTAGATCCTTTAGATGAGGATTATTTAATGACTATTAATATACTTGCTGTAGGGCTTGCTAATGGTACTCACTTTAAAACCAATGTAAATAATATTAATCTTAACGCTGGATTTGGTACAGGCAGGGAAAAGAACTCAATAGGAGAATCCAACTTGCAGGAGCTATTAACTAAGCAAAGTTTTAAGCCAGATCGTATTGAGGTATTGCATAGCGACGATAGCAATAATACCCGTACTTCTGGAATACGTATTAGTCAATCAGAGGATAGTCCTTTAATTACTCCCGATTCAGCTAACTTCAGCTTCTTATGGAAAAGATCAGGTATAACAGAGTATCTACCTATACTTAGTATCATAGCTAATTCTGAGTTAAGGTTACATCAAAAAGCTTATAGGATCATTGACTTTGAATATGTAACCGACTGGAGCAACCCTACAGTAGAAACAATTGATATAAACACTTTGCTTGCTGTTGATTTAATAGGGGGATTCTTTATCTTTCTATCGGGTTCATTCGACTTGAAATCTGGAATACGTATATTGAAATTTGCTCAGGTACTTACTGATGCAGTTATGGTAAATGAGACGTTGAAAATGGATTATGGAAACAATTAAACTCTTGTTGGCTGTTTTTATCTATTAAAGTATAGATTCAACTATTTACGGGTTCCGTTAACCCAGCCTTTATTTATAACCCATATACGGAACAAGCAGGGTAAGTTTAATTGTTTTTACTTTTAAATATGGATTATGGGGATTAAAACGGTATAGGGGGTAATTCAGTCCATATTAATACGTTTTTACTGGGGGTCTCACTTGTGTTAATCCACCATTCCCTAATAGACTCATTATCAATATTGAAGTCACAGTATCCAATATCAAAAAATCCATCTTTCATCCAAACTAATTTCTCGTCATTAGATTCTGGATATTCTTTGTTCCACTCAGTCATATCTTAAAACGGTATATAATTCCAGTAAATACTAGCAAAAAATAATATACCTGTTAACGCGATTGCTAGTATGATTAGAGTTGCGCTTTTTGTTCCTTCGATGTTTTGCATATCCAAACTTACACATACCTAAACACCTATCCTAAAATCGAATGTAACATTACTAATACAATAGCAATTTTCTTTATATTTGACATATGTATAACTCGTCGGACTATGTCGTGCTAATCGACACCATCACCCCTATCACCGCATCACGTGGCACATACGCAAATTATCGGCCTGTGATATGCGGTACAAGCAACGGTTTATCGGTGGAGTTCGAGAGTATTTCGTTCCGTAATAAATGCGATGGGGGATGGGATAGGTCGCAATCTGGTTACGGGTCATGGGATTTCTCAGTCGATGGGATGGCTTATGCGATTAAGAATACAGATAAGCTATTAAAGGCTAACTTTCAAGAAGTAGCTGAACTGGCATTAGATAAGCGGATATTCTGGGCTAAGACTGCCGATATTAACAGCACTATAGTTAGGGAAGGATTAGTTAGGATTGGGTCATATAAAGAGACTGCGGACTTAGAATCACCTTATACATTTAACGTTTCATTCGTAGGCATTGGTAAACCGATATTCGAGGCCACACCAGAACCGCCAACTCCAGGCACTTTAGTAGCTTACTATGGTTACATGAATGAAGGAGACACATTAGATACAGCACGAATACTAACAGGAAGTCAGGTAGCATTTACCAACCTAATGAGCGTTACGTTCCCGTTTGCTATACCATCATTCGCTATACCTTGGGTTGCCTTACCAGATGGGCAGCCTATCAAAACTAGCGTAACGGATTTATCAGATGATACTTCAAGTACTCCTATTGGGCCAACAGGAACATTTGGTTCGAAAGTAGACATAGGTAGCTACGATGCGTACATAGGAAACTTCGCTACAATTTACACAGGTTTAGGATTAAGATTTAACAACTAATATACATGGCATTTCCAGCAATTGACAATACAAGAGTAAACGCAGCTAAACATATCGACGATTGGTATGCAGCAGAAGTAGTAGCGGGTAAAGAAATACCCTATGCCAGTTTAGCGGCAGCATACGCAGCGATACCAAGTGCGGTTAGGATGAACGGCCGTAGCTTCCTAGTTACAGAGGGTGGCAAAACATTAGAATACTGGTGGAAAGATGACAATTTCGTGGATGCTGTTCTTAAAGGCGCTGCTTTAACCTTAGTTGGTGTTAATGCTACTCCTATATCAAGTTTTTCCAAGTCAGGAAACGTTTACTATAACTTTGCTAACAATGATACCGGAGAGATTATATCTGTTTACAAACAGACGAATAAGTTTGTTAGTGTGCCTATTGTAGATGCAGATGTAGACAATCTGATGTACTTTAAGTTCTCGGATGGTAATTTTGGTATAAAGTATTTCCAAAACAACATTATCGATATTACTCAGATTGGCGCTAAAGCATCACTTATAGGTGACAATAGTGGATTTGATAATACAGCTATTATTCAGAAAGCTATCGATAGACTTTACAAGCGTTTTAAAGAAGGTGGGGGTACTGTATTTTTCCCTAAATGCTCTGCTACACAATCATACAAGGTTACAACTATCAAACTGCCTTCTTATATTACACTTAAAGGAGAAGGGCGTTCTCAGATTGAGGCATTACCATCAGCTGAAACTGGGTTAGTAAAAATGGCTGATAGTCCAATGAGAGAGGCGCATATAGAAGGGATACAGTTAATACCAAATGCTTTGAATACCACTCAGCATGGATTAGATTTAATGGCTAGTACAGCTTTTTCTACCTATAATACTGGCGGTGCTTGGTATTCTAAATTCATTGATGTAATGATCTTTGGGTTTGCTGGTAATGGCATTAACATGGTATCTCTTGACATTACCGGGCAAGGTGATATGGCTAATCAATTCCTGATATTTGATAATTGTAAAGTTGAAACTAAACAAGGATCAGCAACTTCAAGGGCGCTATATGTTAGAGGGCAATTAGGGCAAACTAAATTTATACAATGTCAGTTTGATGGAGCAGGTTCTGATATATTAAATTCGTGTTCCATTGAAATGATTAGCGTGCCAGGAACAAACGGTACAGATAATATTTATTCTGTTGACTTTGACACTTGTACTGTACAAAGAACGGACTTCGGGGTAATTATGGATCAAGCTAGGGCAAGATTCCAAAACCTACATACAGAGCAAGTAAAAAGAATATTCTGGGCAAATAATTTAAGTAGGCTTACTATTGACGGGAATAGTGAAATTGGGAGCGGCTCAGCATCAGATGGAATCACGGCTTACACAATTAAAGCTTCAGTATCATATGTTAGTTGTATAGGAAACCAATTAAAAGGTGGTTTTTTTGTAAATGATAACGCTTACGGATTCAATGTAGCTGCAAATAATTTTTCTCAAACACCTATTAGGATAGGTACTAAAGGCTTTACTAGACAAAGAAGTCTAACTACAGATGGTATTTTAAGTGGTATAGCAAGTAATAAAAATATACTTCTTACATTAAGTAATCAAGATTTAGTAACTATAAGCTCTCAAATTATTACGGGAGAAACTATTAGTTTGACCGGATTTGGAGGCACAAGCGCTTATGTCACTTTAAAGACATCAGATAACATTTATATACCAACTAGGTTTGGCAGTTCTTTGATTATTAGAAATGGTGATGTAGCAATATTTGAAAGAATAGATTTACCTAATGAAGGATTTAGATTGCTAAATTTTATTTCAAAAGAAAGGTATGGTATTACATTTCCAGCAACTGGAATTTGGTTCGTAGGAGAAAAAGTTATTAACACGGACTACGCAGATCAATCAACAGCATTGTTTTGGCAATGCGTTACTGCAACTGTTGTTGATTCTGGAGGTGTAGTTACTGCTCAAGCTGTTTGGCGTGCTGTTTACGATCATGATTATGGTAGGCCATCTAACATGACTCAAGAGGCTATTTCAGGAAGTACGCTTACTTTCCGTAATCGAGATATGTTGTTAAATACTAATAACGCAACATTAGCTACCATAACGGAACCTACGGCAGAATATATCAGGTCTGGTTATCCTCAGAGATTTAGGGTTTGGGAAGTAGGAGGAACTACTACAGGGACTAATTTTAGTCAAAACTCATTTATAAGATTAGTTAATACAGGGAACATAGTTTTGCCTAAAAACCAAACAGAAATCATACTTAGAAGTAACGAAGTAGTTACGATGGTTTGGAATAACTTCTCTGGTAAATGGGCGCTACAGTCAATTGGGAAAAGAAGAAATGAAGGATTGGCATTTCCTTTAACTGGTTATTGGTTTAAAGGTGAGACTGTTTATAACACAGATCCTACTACAGGTGTTTTTGCGTGGGTTAATACCGTAGAAGGATTTGCTACAAGAGGCTTGTGGTCTTCGGGATTAGCTGTAGTTGCTGCTGAACAAAGGAGTTTTAATGGGAATATATATAGAGCAAGTACAACAGGTACAACAGGTGCTACGCCTCCTACGCATACGTCTGGGGCAGTTAGTGATGGTAGTATAACTTGGACCTATTTAGGTAACGTTGCTTATAATATTCAGACAGTTTACATTGGTAATAAAGGTAATTCAAGGGTATTAACTTCCGCTTTTACTTTATCACCTTCTGATTATGGATCTAATGGGACTCTGGTTGTTTACGCTGATGCTTCAGGGGCTGCGTTTACCATAACTTTACCTACAGCTACCAGTGATCAAGGTTACACGACTAAGATCGTTAAAACAGACGCAAGTGCTAATACAATAACGGTAAAAGGAAATGGTACTGAGTTAATCAACAACGCCAACACAGATACTACATTAAGCACACAAAACGCGTCATTTATATTAGAATCAAACGGAACGAAACACTTTAAATTTTAACGCTCATGTACAATGAAATCCAACCGCGGTTGCGCGTAAATAGAACAGCAACAATGAACATTACAACGACTTGGCAAAAAATAGACTTTAATGGCACATCAACTACTAACATAAACACGTTTGGGAAAGATCCTGTAAGCGGTAATAATATGGTTTGGTGGGATAGCACGAATAAGCTATTCCGTTTCTATGAACAGAACGATCAGAATTATGATTGCACGATGTTCTTATCAACTACGACTAACTTAGTAACGATTAAGGCTACATTGCAATACCGTTGCGTTATACCTAATGGGGGAGGAGCTGGGATTAATCGTTACTTTCCTTTTCCTGATGATGCTACACCTTATGTAGATATGGCAGATGCTACTTTACTAGCAACTCAGGTTAATCATAAAGCAGAAAAGATCCCATTGTATTTGGAGTCTACTATTAGGGCTAATGGGTTTTGGATAGAGATTAAGTTGAGTAATTCGCTGATTACTCTAGGGACGTGTACTTTAAATAACGCTGCGGTGTTAATACAGGGTAAATAACAACAACTCACACAACCGATACAAGCATAAAGTAAAAAAGGCTATTAGAATCAACCCTAATAGCCTTAATATTATATTACCGATTCTACGCATTGAAGTAGAAATATAAAAAGATAAGCGCATACCGCTATTGATCCGTATTTGATTATTCTCTCTGCCATTAAAACTGTATCGCTAGTTTCTTTCCCTTGTTCATTTTAATCCACTCATAGATCGCCTCACGATCATTTGTTTTGAGTAGGTGCTTTGCTAGTGATATAGCATAATCTGGTACTTCCATTGTCTTAGCGGCTTGTGCAATCTCTGTGTGTTGATTGCTGATTTTAGTTGAGTCTTTCATATTAAAATGGTAAATCTTCTTCTAGTTTAAAATGTATACTTATTAATTCTTCTTTATATGTGCCTCTATCGTAATCACCAGATTTTTTAATATCCAATTTATTTATAGTGGCTCTTTTGTCTGTTTGCGATTCTACAAAGTCTATTATTTCCTGTAAAGTTAAAACGCAACTATGCTCAGTTTTTACTATCATACCCTAATGGAATAAATCTAAATCATCATCGTTTTCTTTTCCGGCATCAATGTACCGATTGTATTTGTCGGCTAGGAATACTAATAGTATCACTGCGACGATTGCTATAAAGCAGGTTAAGAATGGATTCATATCAATTTAGCTAAGTTAATTCCTTCTATTCTTGCTATCTCTTTAGCCTCGTATTCCTTTACACGATTAACAGTGAAATGAAGAATTACAAAGCACTTATCTACCATTTGTGAAGGATAAACCAATGAACGAACCGATCTAATCTCTGGTACTGCATGGTGACAAATAACCGTTGTCCCGTTAGTGAATGTTATTTGGGTCATTATAAGTCGCCTATAGATAAGTCACAAGAAAGATTACGGCAAGTGTTATCGGTTAATTCATAACCGCAAGCAGAACATATTTCATACCATCTGATCTTAGATATGTTTTCTAAATCAAAATTATATTTATATCCATTAGATATTTCTACTTCTATACCATTCTCAGTAGTCCTGAAATCATCAGGCCAATTTACAGGATCGAAACTTTCACTTGATCCATCTATTAAAAATATTTCTACTCCTCTTTCCATTTTCTTTTCTCTTTTAAAAACGGGTAGGGAACCACACCTACCCGCCAACCTAAACCTTAAACTATGAATGCTTGTCTTTCCAAGCTGTCTTAATGTTTGCCTTGCGTTACAACTGCTAAAGTCGTTTAATATTGCTGCGTAGTAGTATTATCATTAGCATCGTTATTAACAAGGTCTTGCTCTTAAATATTTTGCCTCGCGTTACATTTAATGGGTGTCAATAATCCGGTATTTTACGGTTAAACCACTAATGTTATTAACGAGGACTTTGAGCGAGGCGGAGAATCGAACTCCTAAACATTCCACTGTGACCTCGCTACCTCAAGCACAACCTAACTCCATAGTGTTTGCGGCCTTGATTAATCGCTCTCTGGTACAATGATAAGAAGTTAAATTGAAAGTACATTCATTGTATCAATTATGTTACAGAAAGTACGTATATTTAGCACAACTAAGAATATCCCATGAAAAAGAAAGAAGATAAAGTAGAAGAAATCCAACCAGAAACTAATGGAGGCGAAAGTAATTGCGGATCTGAGCCTACTAGGCCAGGAGGAACAGGTGCAGGAGATTGGCAGTGCCGTAATGGGAGCTGGGTATGGGTAGAAAACATTGGAGGTTAATGAACAGCCGTTCTATCCTAACTGGTTTACTCTTGATTTGCTTTGTATGCAGTCATAATTTATTTTTGTACTGCATACATAATGGCATTATAGATAAATTGGATCAAAGGTCTTGGTACAGCGCTGAACTACTATTTTTCGCTATACCTCTTGTTTTTATGGGAAACCGTAATGATAAATCAAATGCAGAAATACAGCTAAGAAATATATTCGGATTATTCCTATGCCTAATAACAGGATTAATAGCTTTTAATAATTGTCGTTATGCTCCATTTGTAATTAATGGCATAGTTTTGCAAGTAGTATTGTTGAACGGAATAACATTTGTTTATGCTATACTTTCACTTATTTTTTCAGATAAAAACGGGGACTTATAGTATGATCGGGTATGTAGTCAAAGCATTATACGTATTCTCAATTGAACTGCTTATAATGGCATCTTTTTTTGTTGGCTTTGATAATGCTGATCTTGCTCAGATATTAGCTTGTACAGTCTCTATTGTATGTGGTTTTGGCTTGCGTATGGTAATGATGGCAGCAAACGATTTGCCTTTAACTAAAAAAGTAATTACAGTTCATGGATTTGCAACTGTATTTATTGCATGGTTAGCATGGAATGTTTGGGAACAGGGCACGAAAAATGTGTGGTTGTTTACTGTGATCGGTTTACAGCCTTACTTAATCTTTTGTAGTTTTATGTCAGTGTACCTTATACAGACCTTAAACGGATTGTTAGAAAAAATTAGCAAGTTCTCAGCAAAGCAAATTTTAACTAAATACTTCCTTTCGGAGGATAAAGATAAGGAGGACAAAGCATAATGGAACAATTCTTATTAATAATATGCTCCGCTCTTACAATGATACTTCTGGTAATGCTTACATGTATTCTAATGTACTTTACTTGCAAATTAAAGATGAAATATAAGGTTCTTAAAATAATCATCCGTACACTATTCTTTTGGGATTTCTGGTATATATGCTGGTTATACAAATGGTTCTTATCAAATAGGCTTGCAATATGGTCTATTCCAGCTATGATCTGTTTAGTATTTGTTATATCTCAACTTTCTGGTTTACTATATAGTAAAGAGATATTGAAACGTACTACAGAGATTATAATACTTACTCCTATTCTTTGGGCTAGTCTTACCGGGCTAATTTATCACTTGCTCAATAAAAGTTATAAATATATTGGTTAACTTCGTGTATATGAATACGAAATCATTTTACGATAGCATTAGACCAAGCTTATTCAAAGGCAAGATCTCAGCAAAACAGTTTCAGGGTATAGAGGCAATTATAGCCGAATATAACAGGTTTTGTTTAAATGATCCTCGCAAGCTCGCTTACGTTCTAGCAACAGCATACCATGAATCTGCTATGAGTATGCAGCCAATACCTGAATACGGGAAAGGCGCTAAATATGATTATGGTAAGAAACTAAAAATGTCTCGTAAAACATATACTACTCCAGATAAATTATACTACGGAAGAGGGCTTGTGCAATTGACGTGGTATGAAAATTATCAAGCAATGGTAAATTCTTATCTATGCC
>Ga0247810_10001513_pt1 | contig 14528 bp, 10 predicted proteins | sample UWRJL119311C1_FD_179918 | JGI IMG/M metagenome (GOLD analysis project Ga0247810, IMG submission 179918) | Plant litter microbial communities from Arlington Agricultural Research Station in Wisconsin, United States - UWRJ-L119-311C-1 | ecosystem: Environmental > Terrestrial > Plant litter >...
ATACGACAAAGACAATAAAACACTGGATAAAGTCTCTTTTGTTTATACGAAGTAAGTTCTTTTACCACAACAGGCACAAAAGAGAAAGCATGATAAATACGTTACATGCTGACTGACAATTTTTGTGTTCTTTGTAATCCGGCCAAGAAAAAACACCCTTTGTGCCTTTTGTGGTTAAGATCGTTAGTAAGAACCGGTGAAAGCCTGCGTAGTAATCTCCTCCAGGTCGCTGGCTACGATCATCCGGCTGCCCATTGCTTCGAAGTGTTTTCTTCCGCAATCGATTTTTGCCTGCTCACGCGGTCTCAGGTCGAACAGGCTCGTGCTTCCCTTCGATTCCACTACGAAAAAAAGCTTTTCTTCCTCCCCGTCTTTCAGTAAAATGGCCCAGTCGGGATTGTAGCTTCCCAACGGCGTTTCGATCTTGAACCAGTCGGGCAGCTTGGCGTAAACGGAAATATTCCTACTGTTCTCAAATTCCGCAGCCAGCCTGGACTCCACACCTGAATCATAAACGACATGCGTAAACGGCGACTTCTCGCTTTTTCTCAGGTTGCTGTTAATGTAACCAAACAGCTCTTCGTTTTCGAATAATTCCTGCCGGTAATAATCCGCTTCACCTGTCTTGTGGTAGCGAATTCCGTCGACAATGGACCTGCGCATTTCTTCATTCAGGATCTCACTACATCCCTCGATGAATTTCTGCGGATTGTGCCTGAAGTAATCCAGCTTGTCAATTCCGGTAAGTATGGCTACGATGGACCGCCTGGTGAGCTGGGTTTCGTTTTGCAGGTAGCCCACAATATCCGGCAATGACGTTACTTCTTCCTGCATCAGCGAGGTCTGTGTTTGCGGAGCTTCGTCAGCAGTAATTCCACCGATGTTCATCCGGACGGAAACTTTGGAATAGACCAGTTTTCCACGACTTACTTTCAACCGGTCGTTCAACGCACGGATACAGTTCTTTATCAATTGCTCCGAATCGAAACCGACAGAAAAAGTGGTCTTGTATTTCACACGGTCCCACAATTCTTTGAATTCAGGACTATCGAGCACTTTCCGGTTTACCAGGATCTTCTCTTTATCGTCACGGTTTTTGATCTCCAGCTTTCCAGCCGCTTCTTTCAGCCGTAAGAAGATCTGTTTCCTGAGCAGCTGGTTGTCCCTATAAGCTTCCGGAATGTTCACACTGCCTTCCCGAAGATGCGCTCGTAGCAATTCCTGCACTTTTCCTTTTCCGTCGATGTAAAGCCGGTGCTGCAAATGGTCGTAAATTTCCTCCGACCGAGTTTGCCCAAGGTATTCTATATCGTCTTCCGTTTTGCTCACAACCAAGTGGTGAAAGCTGTTTGCTTCCAGTATTCCGAAGCGGATACCGGTATCTTTTTCAATCTCTTTCTGCAGATTATCGGCGAATTCCCGGTAAGATTCCGTGGCCATGACCGTGAGTGTATTGATGTCATGTCCGCGAACGCGCTCACCGTCCTGGTTCAGGCAAAGTCGCAATCCGCGGCCCACCTCCTGTCTTCTGCCGATCTCGGAACCGCTGGTATCTTTCAGCGCGCAGATCTGGAAAACATTCGGATTATCCCAACCTTCCTTCAAAGCGGAATGGGAAAAGATGAACTTGAGCTTTTTCTTTTCGTCTTTCCCATCGTAAAACGACAACAGCGTTTCCTTGTCGCGCATGATAGTATTGTAAACGTCTTCGTCATTTGTGCGGTCGGAGGAATCCTTGAAGTAAGTGAATTTATCTTTTGAATTCGTCTTCTTCGGTTTCCGGTCGATGGAAAAGTACCCGTTGTGAACTTTGGAAACTTCGGTTTCCGAATCGCGGATCTCCCCGAACAAACCGGCATATTTCGGACGGCGGATCAGCTTCAGGTATTCTTTTTCGAAAATCTCCGCATAGATTCCCGGAGAAGAATTTCCGTCGTCGTCGTACGTTCTGTACTTGCTCACCGAATCGATGAAGAACAGGCTGAGCACTTTAATTCCCTGCGGATTCAGCACCAGCTCTTTGTCCAGGTGCTCTTCGATCGTTTTGCTGATAAGCGCTGTTTTCACCTGGATTTCGTCGGTATTCCCGATCGCATTTCCAAGCCGGATAATGTCATCTTTACTGGTGAAATCGATGTATTCGTTCCCTGGAGCAGCGTAAATGTCCCGGATAATGTAACCTGCATATTCGGGCCGGCCGGTAAGCTCTTCCAAATCCTGGTTCGGCTTTACGGCCGAAAGCGTACGGCGAACAATGCTTCCCCTGTGAAAAGCATCCACTTCGATGCGGGCATTCGGTTTGCCGTTTCCTGTATGAACGCCCAGCAACCGAATGTAAGCCGAGTTTTTGATACCTTCCGACTGAACCGAGCCAATCTCTATCTGCTTCACGAGTTTCAGGTTGTAAGCATCGATAGCGTCGAGCTTGTACATCAGGTTGATCTTTTCGAGGTGGGTGGCCGAATAGCGCACCACCATCAATGGATTCAGGCTGGCAATCGCTTTTTTGCGCAGCGGGGTGCTCATCGTTTTCTGCGGCTCATCGATAATAACAACCGGGTTCGTATTGCTGATCAGCTCGAGCGGTTTGTAGCCGAGGGAATCGTTGTAGCGGTGAATGACATTGCTGCTCCTGCTCTCGTCCTCCGGATTTTCAAAGCTTTTGCTAAAAGCATCGATGGTGATCACCATGATCTCGAGGGAATCGTTCACGGCAAAATCCCTCACCTCACTGAGCCGGGAGCGGTCGTAGACAAAGAAGTTATAATTGAGATTGTCGTACAATCCGCGGAAATGTTCCCGTGTTATCTCCAGCGATTTCTGAACGCCTTCTTTGATCGGAACGGACGGGACCACGATAATATGCTTGGTGAAGCCATATCTGCTGTAAAGCTCCATGATGGTTCGCAGGTAAACATAGGTTTTCCCGGTTCCCGTTTCCATTTCGATCGTGAAATCGAGCGCATTTCCAGTGATCTCTGATCGAAGCGAAGGCCTCAGTCCGTTTGAAAGCTGGATATGCTGCACATTACTGAAGAGCCGGTCTTCGTCCAGTTCCAGCCGGTTCCCGTAGCCCGATTCATTAAAACCCATAGAGTGTTGGGCAGCCAGGAATTCCGGCGAGTGAACCGTGAAATTGGTATCACAGGATTCCTGCCCGCTGAAGATATTCACAATGGCTTCAATGGCTTCCAGCTGGTAATCGAGCGTGCTTTCAAACTGAATTTTCATCTTAAATACTTTTGATCTCCGTGATCCCGAAACGCTTCAGCGTCTGCACGGAATTCGTTTTCTCAACATCTGTGAAACCGGAATCTTTGAAAATCACCCGGCAATTAGACAGGGAAAGCTCCTTTTTCCATTCACCAATTCCTTCGGCGGTTTTGCTCGTTATTCCATCCGCCAGGCAAAGGAACAGTGAATCAGAATCCGTAGACCGGGAAAGAAAGACACGTATTCCGTCTATGTTCTTCTCAACGATTGGAACGCTCAGGTCGAAGCCGTATTTCAGCAGGATCTCGTAGAGGACATCTTCTTCTGACCGGTCGCTTTTAATATTGCTGACCGTATCAAAAAGACTGGTTTCCAGTTCATCCGGGTTTCCGTCCCAGGTTTTGATATTGGAGCTGCCGAGTTTGAACACACGGAATCCCAGGTCGGTCTCTTTTGCTTTTTCGGGGAATGCCTCTGCGATCTTTTTCGCTGCCCGGCGAACGCGTTCTTTTCCAATCTCCGCAATGGTTCTGAAACCGGCCTTGAATGGAACGCTTTCCTTATCGACAGGCTCATCCAGCTGCACCAAAATAAATTTCCGGGCTGCTTCCGTGCTGCTGTTTAAATTAAAAACGGCATGTGCCAGCGATGCAGATCCGGAAAAGAAATCAAGAACGGTATCGTTATCCGATGATCCGAAATTGAGCAGGAATTCCAGCAGCTTCGTTGGTTTCGGATACGAGAAAAAAGCGTTGGAACCGAACAGCTCAGCGATCTCTTTTGCTCCGTCGTCATTACTGGCTATCATATCGAGCCAGGTGTTGGGAAGCATTCCTTCCAACTCGGATAAAAAGATCTTTTTACGGGGCATTCCCTGTCCGTCGCGGGGAATTACCAGCCTGTCTTCCTTTACCAGCTGATCGAAGGTTGCCTGGGAACAGGACCATTTCGCGGTGATCTTTCTTCCGTTTGGCATCGTGAGCTCATAGGAACGATTGCCGGAACCATCCGGTCTGGCTAAAGGCCCGGTCTGGTACAATCCGCGCTTGTCTTTATCCGGGTTGGAAAAGGTTTTGCTGATGTATTCTTTGGAAAACGGAATGCGGTTCAGCTTTAAGGCAGCACTGTTTTTAGAATAAATGAGAATGTAATCGTGAACCGGAGCGATGTGCCGGGCAAGATTGGCCTGCGTGCGTCTTCTCCGCCAGATAAAGCTGGTTAGAAAATTCTCCTCGCCAAAGATCTCATGCGCGACTTTTTTCAGGTTTTCGACCTCGTTATCATCTATGCTCATGAAGATCACGCCATCGTCTTTCAAGAGGTTCCTGGCGAGCCGCAATCTCGGGTAGATCATGTTCAGCCAGTTGGAATGGTAACGGCCGTCCGAATCGCTGTTAGAGGAAAGCCGGTTTCCTGCTGCATCCAGCTGACCGGTAATTTCCTGGTAATTCTTTAAATTATCGGTGTAGTTGTCTTTGTAAACGAAATCGTTCCCGGTATTGTAAGGCGGATCGATGTAGATCATTTTAATTTTCCCGGAATAGCTTTTCTGGAGCAGCTTCAGAACTTCGAGGTTATCGCCTTCGATGTAAATATTTTCGGTGCTGTCCCAGTTAACGCTTTCGGCTTTTACAGGACGCAATGTTCCTGTGCCCGGCTTGTGGGCTTCTCTTCGTGCTTCGGATTTCCCTGCCCAGGTCAGCCTATAAGCTTCGTCCCGCTCTTCGATCTCTTGTCCCAGTATGGATTGAAGAATGGTGAAATCGATCTTTCCTTCTACCACTATTTCCGGGAAGAGCGCCTTTAATTTCGAAGTATTCTCGTGAATAAGGTCCAGACTTCGGGAAGCGGGGTCAGACGAATCAAGCGTTTCAATAATCGCATTCATAATGGGTGTAATTGCTCCAAAAATGCAAATTATTTAAGTTTAAATATCAATAATGCTAAAATAAATCAACTATAATTAGTAGTTACTACAATCAGCAATTCATTTCTCTTAATCCCTGAACAACCGGAAACAAAAAAAAGTAATCAACCGAAACGTTTTAAAGGTCTGCGTATCACCCCCATGATCGCTTGTCCTTCCCGGATCGGTTAACTACTTTTTTTAAATCGTTGCCGTTCGCATCGAAACGGCAGTCAGCATCTGTTAAGGCTAAGACCTTCTGCTTCCTGTTGCCAGGCGGAAAAGGATGCCGATAACAGCTAGTACAAGTAATATGTGGATTAAACTTCCTACAGCTTCTCCGAAACCGAAATAGCCAACCAGCCATCCGATTAATAAGATCACTACGATCAGCCAGATAATATCTCTCATGGTGTGTATTTTAATTGGTTTTGAGTGTAAGTAAGGAAATAAAAGGGCCGGTTAATCCGTTTTTGGGATTAATTAGCAGCGAAGGTTAATGAACGTTAACGGCTGGAAACAGAAATAGCTGGAAGAATACGATCCCATAAAACACATTCTCCGGCATTCTGCTATCTTTAAAGTCCAGAAGTCTTAGCTTCCTGAAATCTTAATGTCCTGAATCCTAAACTCTGATCCGAAAAAAACGACCATTCGTTTAATTTATATTAACAATCATTTAAACCTTTCTTCATTTCAGGTATCATTAAGAAAAACTACAACATGAAAAAACTCATCCTTCTCGCTATTCTGGTGTGCAGCTACGGCTATTCCGGCGCACAGGAACTTTACGACCGCTCAACGGTCCAGACAATTGAAATCTTCTTCGGCTCATCCAATTGGGATGCCCTGCTCGATGCAGCTGCTGCCACTACAGAAGATTACATCCTGGCAGATTCCTGCAGGATTAACGGCGTTGTTTTCGACAGTGTCGGAGTGAAGTACAAAGGCAACAGCTCTTACAATGCGAACAACAACAAGAACCCGATCCACATCGAGCTCGACTACACTCACGGAAGCTACGATTACCAGGGATACACGGACATCAAGTTGCAGAATGGCTACCAGGATCCTTCGATGATCCGGGAAGTGCTGAGCTACGCCATCCTGGAACAGTACATGGATTGCCCGAAGGCGAATTTTGCCAATGTTTATATTAACGGGACACTTCGCGGACTGTATTCCAGTGCGGAAAGCATCAATAAAAAATTCAACGGCGATCATTATTACACTTCCGACGGCTCGTTCTTCAAATGCAACCCGGTTGGCGGCGGAGGTCCGCAGGCATCAGTGAGCCCGGACCTTAAATACATCGATGCCGACAGCAGCTCTTACTTCAACGGGTACGAGCTCAAATCCGATTACGGCTGGAATGATCTCACGGCGCTGATCGATACGCTGAACAACCACTTTACGGAGATCGAAGACAATCTCGATGTTGACCGCGCGCTCTGGATGCTGGCTTTCAACAATGTGCTGGTGAATCTTGACAGCTATTCGGGAGCTTTTCGCCAAAATTATTACCTGTACAAGGACCTGAACGATCGTTTTGTTCCAACGGTCTGGGATCTCAATATGAGTTTCGGAGGATTTCCGGGCGGCGCAGGTTCGGGAACGACGAATTCCACCACGCTCGATCCGCTGTCAAATTCCACTTCGAACATCCACCCGCTGATCGTGAAAATGCTTGGAAATCCACTTTACAAACGTATGTACCTTGCTCATATCCGCACGATTGTGCAGGAGAATTTTGTCAATTCGGCTTTTCTGACAACAGCGAACGCTCTCCGGTCTACCATCAGTGCTTCCGTTAGCGCCGATCCTTATAAATTCTATACGAATACCCAGTTTCAAAACGGGTTGTCGACAGCCGTTACTTCAGGCGGCGGACCGGGCGGTGGAAGCTCTATTCCCGGAATCCAGGCTTTGATGGATGCAAGGGTGACTTTTTTCCAGTCGAACACGAATTACACTTATTCGGCTCCCGTTGTTTCTGCACATGCATCCAGCAATACAGCTCCTGCTTACGGCGAAACTGTTACCATCACAGCAACCTGTTCCAATGAAACAAGCGCCTACCTCGGCTATCGGCTTGAGCACCAGAAACGCTTTAACCGTGTTCAGCTATATGACGATGGCGATCACAATGACGGTGCTTCGGGCGATCACGTTTACGGTGCGGCAGTAGCTCTGAACGGCGTAACGATGGAATATTATATCTATGCGGACAACAGCAATGCCGGTGTTTTTTCCCCGCAGCGTGCCGAACACGAGTACTACACACTTTCCATTGCGCTTGCTCAGCCTGTTTTCGGAGAGGTGGTGGTGAACGAGATCATGGCAGTGAACGGCTCAACGGCTTACGATTCCAACGGCGAAAACGACGACTGGATCGAATTGTACAACACGACTTCAACCGGGATCGATCTTACCGGTCTCTATCTTTCAGATGATGCGCTCGATTTTGAAAAGTGGCTGATCCCTACAGGAACTTCGATCGCTGCTCACGATGTTCTGATCATCTGGGTGGATAACGATTCCGAACAAAGCGGTCTTCATGCGAATTTCAAGCTCAGCTCAGCCGGGGAATACGTGATCCTGAGCAACGGGAACGGCGGAACAACTTATGATATTATCGAAACAGGTCCGCAAACAGAAGATGTTTCCTATCTCCGCTGCCCGGATGGAGGAACGTTTACTTATGGTCCGCCATCCTTTGACGCCCTGAACAATTGCTTCCTCGGGCTGAATGACGAGGCTCCGGCTCTGGCGGTGAAGCTTTACCCTGTTCCTGCTTCCGACGAGCTGAACATTCAGTCTTCCGAACCGGGGAACTTACAGATTGAAGTAATTGATCTCCAGGGAAGAAACATTTATACAGCAGAAAGTGACCAGGAAACAACTCAAATCAATGTCGCGGGCTGGCAATCGGGCTGGTACCAGGTTCGACTGCTTTCGGAAAACGGAAAATCGACAGTTGTTCCTTTTATTAAAAGATAGCGTTAGTAGAGCAGCGCGGAAATCCCGTTTCGTTTGTGGTTACAGGTGAGGCGGGATTTTTTTGTTTTACCAGTTGTCCGCCGGGTGGACTATTCCTCTCTTCTTTTGGCTTGATCCAAAAGAAGCAAAAATCAAGGCGGTTCATGACACTTGGCTCATGATTCTCCTTCGAAAGGAAAATCTTCTTCCCCTGTGAGCCATTTTATAAACTCCTGTAATGCGAAAATGTCGAGGATTTCCTTCGGAGCTATCGCCATTTTTAACGCATTCCAGCACGCATATAAAACCCTGTAATGAAAGGCCGTCGTTGTCCCTTTATTAATTTCGCTTCGTAGGGATTCAGTTATCACGATGGCGTTTTCTATGTACATTTGAATACTTAAATACCTTCTATGCAGGATAAAATTACCTTTCAGTTCGTCAGCGAGCCGGCTGATGTCAATTTCGGTGGAAAAGTTCACGGGGGAGCCGTTATGAAATGGATCGACCAGGCTGCTTATGCCTGTGCTTCCACATGGTCGGAAGGTTATGCAGTTACTGTATATGTTGGCGGAATCCGTTTTTACCAGCCCATCCAGATCGGTAATCTCGTAAAAGTCATGGCACGTGTTATTTATACGGGAAAATCGAGCATTCACATTGCCGTCGATGTTTATTCGCGGAAAATGAATGTGGGAAAATTCGAGAAAACAACCCATTGTGTGATCGTTTTCGTTTCCGTGGATGAAGAAGGAAAGCCGAAACCTACCCGCCAGTGGAAACCGGACACCGAACGCGAAAAGCACATGGAACAGTATGCTATCCGGCTGATGCAGCTGCGCAAAGACATCGAAGAAGAAATGTCGCCTTACCTCAAAGATTACATGTAAAATGGTGGCCAATCAGCAGGATCCCGGTATCCAGCAATTCCTCTCGGGGAAACCGGAACAGACTTTACTGCTTTATTCGCACTTCCTGGAAATATTCAGGGAAATTGGCGAGATCACTGTTCAGCCAACCAAAACAATGATAGGCATTTCGAACGACCGGAAACGCATTGCATGGATCACACAGCTGGGTAAGAATTTTATCCATGTCGTGTTGCCTTTCAAACGGCTTTACGAAGATAATCTCTGTTTTCAGAAGATAGCCCAGGTTCCGGGTAGTAGCACCCAATTCAATCATCATTTCAGGATGTATCTGCCGGAAGATCTGAACGAGGAAGTGAAGGGATTTCTGAAGCTTGCTTACTTCGAAGAAGAATCAGCATAGCGCCTGCAACCTACTAAAATCAGACCATTCACGTAAAATTACGAATTTACGAATTCGTAATTTTAAGCAGGAATGAATCCCGTTCGTAAGTTGGATTTCAACCAACGAAAAAGCCCCGACAGTATTGTCAGGGCTTTCCACAGTAACAGTTGGTAACTGCTATAGCATTATTTATTCTTCATTCCCACAGGGAATTATTTTTTCGTGCTTACCATGAATTCTACACGACGGTTGTGTTTTCTTTCGATTTTCACATCTTTCGCTCCTTCAGGCTGAACTTCTCCAACTCCTGAAGCAATGATGCGGCTATCATCTACTCCTTTTTGTACGAGGTACATTTTAACAGCATCCGCACGTTCTTTCGAAAGGTTGAGGTTAAATGGTTTTTCTCCTCTGTCGTCAGCATGACCAACCACGTTCAGGATATAAGAGGGGTTATTGATCATTACGATCGCCATGTTGTTCAGTGTTCGTGCATATTTCGTGTCAACAGTAGTACTTTCTGTGTCGAACAGCACTTCGTTACGGTTCAGGTAACCTGTCCAGTCTGTTGTAACATTGCTATCAAATTCGTCGAGCTCCTGGTAAACATTGTACCAAACGATTCCACGACCTTTCGTATCTACCATTACTCCTGCAGGTGTGTTAGCTTCCTGATCCAGGTAATTTGCAACACCGTCCCCGTCAGCATCCATCATATCGCGCTCGATCTGATCAACTTCTGTTTGTGTTTGCGTAACATCTGTACGCAGCGCCTGCATATCGCGGTAAATCGCATCTGCATCTACCTGGCGATCGTAAACGAAGTCAGCATACGGACGATCTTTCGGACCGAAGTTGTACTGAACACCGATAGAGAAGTTGAACAGGTTTCCGTCAAATCCGCGGTTCACATGTGTACGCTGGAAGTCGTAGTTGTAATCCTGGTAAACGTTCGACAAAGCTGTTACGTCTCCGTAAATACTCCAGCGATTGTTCAGCATTACCTGTGGTGTGATACCTCCGGTAACGTTCATGATGTGGTCGAAATCATTTTTCATATTAACACCTGTCATGAGGGAATATCCCGCACCACCATGTAACAATAAGCCAAAGCGACTGTTGAAATCAAGCAGTGTTCCCAGGTTGATTACCGCTTCGAGTGAAGAGCGGAAGTAATCCGTGTGAAAGTTCGGGCCACTGTATCCTTCGGAGATCTCATCGTAACCAACACTTAATCTCATACCGATTTTAGGGTTGAACATGTAGCGCGCTCCCAAAGCAGTGTGCCAAAGACCGTACTCATTCGTTGTATAACCTGGTGTAAGTGGTCCCTGTGCGTAGTTCAAACCGAATTCCGCATTCATCGACCATCTGTTGAAAGCCTGGCTCATCGGGGAAACATAGTATCCCGGAGCGATGGTTGTTGTGGTAGTTGTTGTCGTCGTAGACATTGTCTCCTGTCCGAATGCTGTTGATCCTAACAGCAAGGTCGAAAGTAATATTCTTGTTTTCATATGTTCTGTTTTTAATACTTAAAGCCAAAAGTAGATCAAACCACAACCCGCAAAAAACAAGAAAAGTTAAGTGGTCACATTGTCCGTTAAAATTAGTTTTCCTTCACAGTGGCAAAAAATTTCCCATTTTCTGTAATACACTGATGTTAAACACAGACGGCACACAAAAGCGCATTTGTCACTATTCGAGGAGGGAGCAGACATTTATGGAGAATCACGCCGACACGCCGCGTTATTTAAATTAAAAAGAGCTAATTTGAGGATAATCGGAGGTTTTCATGGCTGACGAGGTTCCGGAACTGCTCTCTGATACGCTGTAGCCAACCGGATATGTTTTACAAGAACTCACATCTATCCGGGAGGCGATCGGTATCAGTCCCGAGCGGTTTCCGAACAGTTTGGAGGAGTTTCCGAATGGTGTGGAGAAGTTTCCGAATGATGGGGAGGAGCTTCCGATTGGTCCGGAGCGTTTTCCGAATGGTGTGGAGAACGTTCTGAACAGTTTGGAGAAGTTTCCGAATGATGTGGAGGAGTTTCAGAATGGTCTGGAGGCTTTGCCGAACGGTTTGGAGAAGTTGCCGATTGGTTTGGAGGACTTTTCGAACAGTGTGGAGGAGTTTCCGAATGGCCAAGAGACCTGGCAGCAGGGTTTGGAGAAGTTTGCCGAACGGTTTGGAGGACTTACCGAACAGTTTGGAGGGAAGTGCTCAACGAACTGTGGATTGATCAATAGACTGTTTGATGAACTTTTTTTTGAACTACGAAGTTTTTGATAAACCACTGATCAAAGAGCAACTTTCGGGTTTCGACGCTTGCAGGTTTGGTCTACTTTTACAGAAAACAAAGCAAATGAACCAGGACGAGCTCAATTTTCAGCGCATTACAACTGCTATCGATTATATAAGGGAACATTTCAAGTCGCAGCCCGACCTGGAAGAAGTGGCAGCCGCCGTTCACCTCAGTCCTTTTCATTTTCAGCGCCTGTTTACAGAATGGGCCGGTGTGAGCCCGAAGAAATTTCTCCAGTTCACCAGTATCGAACATGCGAAAAACCTACTTACGGAGCAGCACGCCACACTTTTCGATGCGGCAATGGAAACAGGACTTTCAGGAACGGGGCGACTCCATGACCTGTTTGTACAGATCGAAGGAATGACTCCGGGCGACTACAAAAACGGCGGGGAATCGCTTATTATCTCCTATCAATATATGCGTTCTCCTTTCGGAAGCATCCTGGTTGCCAACACACCAACAGGCATTTGTCACCTCGAATTTGCAGAGAACGAGCAATCGGGACTGGCCGAGCTGAAGAACAGGTTTCCAAATGCCCTGATCCGTCAGCAGGAAGATGAGAAACAACAATCAGCTATTGCGTTTTTCCAGCGCGACTGGCAGCATACGGAAAAAATAAAGCTTCATTTGAAAGGCACCGATTTCCAGTTAAAGGTATGGAACGCGCTGCTGAACATTCCTTCGGGATCTTTATCGAGCTACGGCCGGCTGGCGAATGAAATCGGGAGTCCGAAAGCATCGCGGGCAGTAGGAACAGCGATAGGAGACAACCCGGTTGCTTTCATTATTCCCTGTCACCGCGTTATTCAATCCGGTGGGAAACCAGGCGGTTATCACTGGGGACTTTCGCGGAAAAGCGCTATGATCGGATGGGAAAGTGCAGGGATTATGCGGGAAGAATGATCTGGTTTACAGAGGATGATTTCCCGGTAGAAGTACAAATCTCTCCTGGTGTCCGCCAACGGGCGGACTACCGTTTCTTTTCTTTTGCCCCCGACAGTGGTCGGGACAAGCAATGATCAAAGAAGGATTCTAGTTGTTTCAACGATTTGGTAATACCCTCTCCCTTAATCCCTCTCCAAAGAGGGAGACCTAATTCACCAAGTAACTGATGATTTATCGTCCATTTAACACATTTCTGTATCGGTATAAAACCCTGCGAGGATTGTTCGCGTTGATGATCCATGAAAATCTTTCAGTTTATCGTTACGAAATGCGATTCCTCATAAACCATGAGCTGGCCATCTTCCTATAGCTTTCAGACTCATCCTCATTTTTCCTGAGAATAACAACAAACAGGCAGCTTTTGCAGCGTATCAATATAGTGCATTTGGCGTATTGCGCAATCAGGGGAATTGCCGATATTTGCGTTCAACTCTATGAAAACGATGCAGATAGTTCTGAAATTACTACTTACCGCCGTCCTCTTTTTGTCTGTCACTTCACTGAAAGTATCTGCTCAATGTACAGTTAGCGCGGGCCCCGACACACTCGTTTGTCTTGGCGCATCGGTTCCGATCGGTTCGGTAGCAGGGGGAACAGGAAGTGGTGCTCTCACTTATAACTGGACGCCCGTTACAGGATTATCATGTGCGAATTGTGCCAACCCGGTTGCAACTCCAACGGTAAGCTCTGTTTACCTCATTACGATGACCGACGACACAGGCTGCGTGGCTACAGACCAGGTAAACGTGACCGTTCTGCCCGCTCCAACTGCCGGATTCACTTTTTTACCGCCAACGAATTGTTCCAACGTTCCCGTTCAGTTCACCAATACTTCGACCGGAACCGGGATGACTTACCAGTGGAATTTCGGGGATCCTTCATCGGGAAGCTCCAATACTTCCGGGCTTCAGCATCCCGTTCACCTGTTTACGACCGAGGGAACCGGTTCACAAACCTACACCGTTACTTTAGTCGTTACGAATGCCAACGGTTGTACGAACCTCATTACGCATACCGTAACCGTTAAGAGGACTCCCGGCCCGGGGCTTATCGATCCTATCGCCGATATGAAGAACTGCAACGGGACCAGCTTCCCGCTGAACGTATTCAATACGACAGTGAGCGGTTCCAACAGTCATTACCAGATACAATGGGGAGACGGAACACCCGATTTCAACGGCGCTTCCTTTCCGGGAGGAGGAATTCCGCATACCTATACGACAGCCGAGATCTTTGACCTTGTTTTCATTGTGACGGGAGCCAATGGCTGCATCGATACGGCCAATTACAACATTGCCAATATTACCAACCCCGCGATCGGAGCGGCAAATCCAGGGGGAACGACGGGCTGCGGACCTTTGACCCTTTGCTTTCCGCTGAATAACTTTTCTTCCAATCACCCGACCACTTACTACGTCGTAGATTACGGAGATGGATCACCTTTGATAACACTTCCGCATCCTCCTCCCGCAACGATCTGTCATACTTATTCCGGATCTTCCTGCGGAGCCACCGGGAATGCTTTCATATTTAAGATCAAAGCCGTCAATCTTTGCGACAGCAGTGAGGCTTCGATCTCACCTATCCGTGTTTATTCCGGTCCTCAGGCCGCTTTTTCCGTTAATTCCACACCGGCTTGCGCCAATTCACCCGTTACTTTTCTCAACACTTCCCAAACCGGCTTCAACAGCTCCTGTAATGCAACAACGGTTTTCGGCTGGGATTTCGGAGACGGTGCAACGACAACCTTATTAACACTGGCGAGCCAGGTTCACACCTATTCAACTCCCGGTACCTATACCGTAACGCTGACAGCCACGAACGCCTGCAGCACAACGACCGTTACACATACTGTTTGCGTTGAAGCTCCACCCGTTCCGAATTTTACGCTTACTCCTTCAACTGCCTGTATTCCTTTCATCGCG
>Ga0247810_10001514_pt1 | contig 14524 bp, 6 predicted proteins | sample UWRJL119311C1_FD_179918 | JGI IMG/M metagenome (GOLD analysis project Ga0247810, IMG submission 179918) | Plant litter microbial communities from Arlington Agricultural Research Station in Wisconsin, United States - UWRJ-L119-311C-1 | ecosystem: Environmental > Terrestrial > Plant litter >...
TTGCAGAAAATCAATTAAGTAAATCACATTTATTTGCAGCAGTTCATGAGGTTTTAAAAACTCATAACTCACAACTCATAACTCATAATTATTTCCCTTCTTACGAAATCATGATGGATGAACTTCGCGATTATCGTTTTTATACCGAGGATATGTTGCATCCTAATCAGGTAGCAATCGATTATATCTGGCATAAATTCAGTGAAAACTATATTTCAGAAGATAGTATTTCGACCATGCAGGAAGTTTCAGAAATACAAAAAAGTCTGCGTCATCGCAGCTTCAATCCGGACTCAGAACAACATCAGAAATTCTTAGCTAAACTTCAACAGAAGATAAGTAGTATGCAGGAAAAATGGACGCACATTAAGTTTTAAAGTTACTTTTTCTTTGTGTCTTAGCGACTTCGTGGCATATTCAAAAGTAAGAAAATAATTATTTGTTCGTAAAATTCTAGAATAATTGCGCGTAATTATGTAAATTGTTAAAGTTTAAAATTCTCAATTTTGTAAACTGTATAAATACAGCTTTATAATAACGCAACTTTAATCTAATCGTGTTTTATTGACGTATGAATAAGAAACCCATTCATTTTCTTAAAAAAACACTACGTATACTTCTTTGGTGCGTGGTTGCTATCATTGCACTTTTATTACTTTTAATTGTTTTAATTCAGGTTCCGTCCATTCAAAATTATGCAAAGGACAAAGCGATTACCTATCTTCATAATAAGATTAAAACCAAAGTTTCATTAGATCATATTTCGATTAAATTCCCGAAAGATATAGTTTTGGAAGGTTTTTATTTTGAAGACCAAAAAAAAGATACTTTACTGGCAGGTAAACGTTTAGAAGTCGATGTCGATTTGTTTAAACTGGTAAGCAGCGAATTAGAAATCAATTCGGTTTCACTTGAAAATGTGAATGCAAATATTTCGAGAAATAAAGACGGTGTGTTTAATTTCGATTACATCATAAAAGCTTTCGAATCAAAAGAGCCAAAAGTGGAAGATCCTGATGCTAAACCATTCAAAATATCAGTTGTAAAAGTGAATCTGGATAATGTGAAATTCAGTTTTAAAGATGATTTTTCTAAGAATGACGTCAAGGTCAATCTAACACATTTCGATACCAAATTCAAGGAATTCGATTTGGATAAAATGAATTTTGATATTCCGAACATTAAATTAGACGGATTAAAATTGGTTTTAGACCAGGATGCAGTTGAGAAAATTGCCGAAGTTTCGGTAGAAACCGTTGACACTATTTCGAAAAGAAAAGATTTCAATCTAAAATTAGGCAAAATTAGTTTGTCTAAAATTGACATTGCTTATGATAATAAAGATTCAAAATTAGATTCAGGAATAAAACTCGGTAATCTTGATTTATCGGTAAACAAAATAGATCTGAACAATCAGTTGTTGGATTTCGATACTTTCGAACTAAAAAATTTAAAAGGAAACCTGAGATTAGGTACAAAAGACAAACAAATAAAAACACCTAATTTAGATTCAACTGCGATTAAACAAGCAGGCTGGAAAGTAAAACTGAATGATATCGATATACAGGATGTTGCTTTCAAATTTGATGATATGCAATCGAAACCCGTTTTAAAAGGAATTGATTACAGTCATTTGGATTTGGATAAACTGAATTTTAAAGCAGAAAAATTATATTACGGAAACGATACTATTTCAGGAAATATAAAAGCTTTAACCGCAAACGATAAAAGCGGATTACAAATTCAGTCTTTAAAAACCAATTTCTTTTACGGACCTAAAAATGCGTATCTGAATGATTTGTATTTAAAAACGCCTCAAACTTTATTGCAAAACAAAGTTAAAGTAGCCTATTCTTCGATTGCAACGATTTCTAAAGATTTAGGAAATCTTTCTCTGGATGCGAATTTAAATCAGTCGAAAATTGGGTTTAAAGATATTTTGCTTTTCGTTCCTGATTTACAAAAAACGAATCCGTTTAAAAGTAATCCAAATGCAATTTTATATCTGAATACCCGCCTGAGCGGCAAAATAAAAGACCTTGATATTCCGCAATTTGAAATGAGCGGAATAGGAACGACAAAGGTTTCCCTTTCGGGGAAAATAAAAGGATTGCCGGATGCTCAAAAAGCCTATTATGATCTGGATATTAAAAAAGTTTCAAGTACTGCAAAAGATATATATACGTTTGTGCCAACAGGAACAATCCCAAAGAATATTCAATTGCCTTCGCAATTAAATTTGCAGGGAAAATTTAAAGGTTCTGTTCAGAGTTTCAAAACAAATCTGGCATTAAACAGTAGTTTCGGAAATGCAAAAGTGGATGGTTTATTTGATCAGCGCGTTAAGAAAAAAGAGAAATACGATGCGACGGTTTATCTATTAGATTTCGATTTAGGGCGATTGATCAAAAACGATTCGATTGGGAAAATTACGCTTAAAGCGAAAGTAAAAGGAAATGGTTTAGACCCAAAAACTGCTCGTGCACAATTTGACGGATTGGTTCAGAAAGCTGTTTTCAATAGATATACTTATAAAGATTTAGCATTAAAAGGAAATATTGCAAACGGTTCATTCGACGTAAAATCAGGAATGAAAGATCCAAATTTGAATTTTGACTTGGTTGCGAGCGGAAATACACAAGATAAATATCCATCAATAAAATTAAAATTAAACCTTGATATTGCCGATTTAGAAAAGCTGAATCTTCATGCCGGACCAATGAAATTGAGAGGTAATGTAGATGCGGATATTGCCAACAGTAATCCTGATTTTCTTAACGGAAAAGTGTTTCTGTCGAACGTTCAGGTTTTGCAATCTGCAGAACCAATTGTTCTGGATTCTGTTCGCGTAATTGCTTTTGCTGATAATAATCGAAATAATATTAAAATTTCTTCTCAGTTTTTAAAGGCTGAAGTTGACGGAAAATACAAACTGACAACACTTACGGCAGCGATAAAAAAATCATTGTCAAAATATATCGATTTAAAAAATCCGAAAGTAAACGGAGAATCAGATGAACAACGATTGGCCTTTACTTTAAAAATAGATAATGACCCGATACTTTTTAAACTAGTTCCGAAATTAACCGGTTTAGAACCTATCAATATTACAGGAAAATACAATAACGTAACAGATTCATTAGAAGTAAAAGGTAATATCCCAAGAATTGTATATGCTGATAATACCATTTCTGACGGAAAAATAAATATCGAAGCCAAAGAAAATGCTTTAGAATATATGGTTTCTGTAGCAACGATCGAAAGCAGATCTTTAAAAATTCCGTTTACGAGTTTATCCGGAAAAGTCGAGAATAATCTTTTGACTTATGCACTTGAAGTAAAAGATGTAAAAGACAAACAACAGTATTTTATTGCCGGAGAATTTAAAACAGAAGATTCTAAAAATATTTTTAAAATCGATGCAGAAAACTTTATACTGAATTATGATAAGTGGACTATTGATCCTGAAAATGCAATTGAGTTTGGAGGCAAAAGATTGTACATCAATAAATTTTATTTAGCGAATGCCGGAAACGAATTAAAAATACAATCACAGGGAGAGCAGGATAATGCGCCGTTAAAAGTTGAATTTGTAAACTTCAAAATTGAGACGATTATGAACATCGTCAAAAAAGATGAAATTCTAATGCAAGGTTTGATTAACGGTAATGCAGTGGTCGAAAATGTAATGACCAAACCCACTTTTACTTCTGATTTAAAAATAGATCAGTTTGCTTTTAAAGGAGAACCTGTTGGAGATATTACCGTAAAAGTAGATAATAAAACAGACAATTTACTGAATGCAAATGTAGCATTGACCGGAGAAGGAAACGAAGTAAACCTGACCGGAAATTACAAAATAGACGATGGAAATCTTGATTTTAATTTAGATTTGAATAAATTGTATGTCAAAAGTATCCAGGGCTTTACAATGGGTAATGTTACCGATGGAACGGGATATTTATCAGGAAATTTCAAGATTGTAGGCAATGCATCAAGTCCAAAAGTTTCAGGCGAATTAAATTTTAATGATACAGGATTTAGAATCACACAACTGAATTCATTTTTCAAAACAGATAAGGAAAAAATCACCTTTAATAATGATGTAATCACTTTTGATAAGTTCACGCTTCAAGACGAAAACGACAACGAATTATCTGTAGACGGAACGATTCAGTCTCCGGATTTCAAAGTATATAACTTTGGTTTAGTAGTTACGGCAGACGATTTTAGAGCAATACATTCTAAAGAAGCTGATAATGATTTGTTTTATGGTGATATGTTTTTAGATACAAAACTAAATATTAAAGGAAATCTTGACAGCCCGGTTATCGATGGAACGATAAAAATTAATAAAGAAACCAATTTTACGGTTGTACTGCCGCAGTCAGATCCTTCAATCGCAGATCGTGAAGGAATTGTAGAGTTTGTCAACGAAGATAGTATGTATTTGAAACAGACCGTTGATTTACAAAATAAACTCGATCAGTCTGAAGTAAAAGGAATGGATGTAAATGTGGCCATTTCAATTGATAAAGAAGCTGAATTGACTTTGCTTATTGATAAAGGCAACGGAGATTATTTAAAACTAAAAGGTGAAGCCGAATTGGTTGGAGGTATCGATAAATCAGGAAAAACTACTTTGACTGGTAAATATGAGTTCTCAGATGGGGCCTATGAAATGAATTTTAACGGAATACGAAGAAAATTTGACATCCAGAAAGGAAGCTATATTACCTGGAATGGCGAACCAACAATGGCAAATTTAAATATTACGGCAATTTATAAAGTAAATGCAGCGCCAATTGATTTATTAGGAAACCAGCTTGGAAACGATGATCAGGCCATAAGAAACAGATACAAGCAAAAGCTTCCGTTTCAGACTTTGCTGAAAATGAACGGAGAATTAATGAAACCGGATATCTCTTTTGGAATTGTGCTTCCTGATGGTAATTATGATGTTTCTTCGGATGTGGTAACCTTAACGCAGACTAAACTAAAACAACTGGAACAAGATCCTGCAGAATTAAATAAACAGGTTTTTGCCCTTTTATTATTAAACCGATTTGTAGGCGAGAATCCGTTTGCAAGTGAAAGCGGCGGTACGAATGCAGAATCTTTGGCCAGACAAAGTGTGAGTAAAATTCTTTCGCAGCAATTAAACAATCTTGCCGGAGAATTGATTACCGGATTTGAAGTCAATTTTGATTTAGAATCTACAGAAGATTACACATCGGGAACGATGCAAAACAGAACCGATTTGAATGTTGCTGTTTCTAAAAAACTGCTCGATGACAGATTGAAGGTAACCGTAGGAAGCAGTTTTGGTGTTGAAGGTGCGGAGCGTGCCAATGAAGAAAGCACCAATATTGCCGGAGACGTAGCCTTGGATTATCAGCTTACAAAAGATGGCCGTTATATGGTTCGTGCTTACCGAAAAAATCAATATCAGGTAGCAGTTGAAGGTCAGGTTGTAGAAACGGGTGTTGCTTTTATTATTACAATGAGTTACAATAAATTCAGAGAGCTTTTTCATCGTTCAGAAGAAGAAAAGCAAATGATAAAAGAAGAAAAAATTCGCAAAGAAAAAATAAAGCAAAAAGAGAAAGAAGAAAAAGAATTAAAAGAGAATCAAATTGAAGGCAATGAACAAAAAACATAAACATATAGAAAATTGGTATATAAAGTATTTTGTACTGTTTTGCCTGTTTTTTGTTTTAGGCTGCAGTAATACTAAATACTTGCCGGAAGGCGATTTGCTTTACACGGGAGCTTCTGTAACAGTGAAAGATTCTTTAATAAAGAAAAAAGAAAGAAAAGCACTCGAAACAGAATTAGAAGGTTTATTGCGTCCAAAACCCAACAAACAAATTTTAGGATTACGTCCCAAATTATGGATTTACAATCTGGCAGGTGAACCTAAAAAACAAAAAGGAACCAGATACTGGCTTCGTAATAAAGTAGGAGAGGCGCCTGTACTTTTTAGCAAAGTCGATTTAGATTATAATGCTTCTGTTCTAAGAAATTTTACCGAAAACCGAGGTTACTTTAAAACCCGTGTCAGTGCTGATTCTACCGTTCGAAATAAAAGAGTTACGGCAGAATATACCGTTATACCCAAAAAACAATATATCATAAAAAGCGTGACTTTTCCTGATGATTCCCTGGCAATGTCAAGAATCATTGGAAGATCAAGCCGAAGAAGTTTGTTGAAAGTAGGAAAACCGTATGATTTGGATATTATAAAAGCCGAAAGAGAACGAATCGATGCAAGGCTTAAAGAGAAAGGGTATTTCTACTTTAACCCGGATTATCTTTTGGCTCAGGTAGACAGCAGTAAAGGCGATCATGAAGTAAAAATCAGGCTGGTAATAAAACCAGATACACCGCCAAAAGCACTTACAGCTTATAAGATTAATAAAATTTTTGTTTACCCTAATTATTCTCTTTCGAATGATAGTGCCGTTTACAGGAAAAAAAATATAACGCAATACAAAGATTTCACGATTATAGATACAACGGAGACTTTTAAACCACGAGTTTACGATCGAACGATATATTTTAAAAAAGGAGATTTGTATAACAGAAAAGACCATAATTTAACCTTAAATCGTTTTGTAAACCTGGGAACTTTTAGTTTTGTAAAAAATGAATTTAAACCGTCGGATAGTATTCCAAAAACTTTAGATTCATATTACTATCTAACACTTTTGCCTAAAAAGTTTATTAGGGTTGAGGTTTTGGGAAAAACAAATTCAGCCAGTTATACCGGAACAGAACTGAATGTGAATTGGAATAACCGAAATTTACTTAAAGGTGCAGAACTATTTACCGTGTCTGTTTTTGGAGGTGCCGATTTCCAGCTTGGCGGTGTAAACAAAGGAAAGAACATCTATAAACTAGGAGCAGAAACAAGTTTGACCTGGCCTAGATTTGTTACGCCGTTTAATATCGAAGGAAACAGCGAGTTTGTACCAAGAACCAAAGTAGCTTTGCGATATGAGTATCAAAAAAGAACACAATTGTATGCGCTTAATTCCTTTAATACCTCTTTTGGATATTTGTGGAAAGAAAACATCAGGAAAGAACATCAGCTAAATGTAATAGATGTAACCTACGTAAGTCCAAATCATGTTACGCCGGAATATTTAGCAGACATTGACGAGGATCCTGCTTTGGGGAAAGTAATTGAAAAACAGCTTATTTTTGGGCCAACTTATAGTTACACCTATACAAATACAATGCAGAAACGCCGAAAAAACACCTTCTATTTTAATGGCGAATTAGATTTGGCCGGAAATATTACAGGTTTGGTTACGGGTGCAAATGTAAGAAAGAATGATACGATAAAAATTTTCGACGTTCCGTTTAGCCAATATGTAAAAATCAGATCAGATTTCAGGCATTATTTAAAACTGGGAAAAGAAAGCGAATTAGCCAGCAGATTAATTGTAGGCGCAGGGATTGCTTACGGAAACTCAAGGACGCTGCCAACATCGAAACAATTTGTAGTAGGAGGAACCAATAGTATTAGAGCTTTTCGAGCCCGAACTTTAGGGCCGGGAAGTTATGTGATTCCGCCAACAGTAAACAACAATTATACGCCAGACCAATCAGCAGATTTAAAGCTGGAATTTAATACCGAATACAGAGCAAAGCTGTTTAGTATTGTAAGAGGAGCAGTGTTTATAGATGCCGGAAATATTTGGCTTTTACACGCCGATCCTGATAAACCCGGAGCCGAAATCTCAAAAGATTTTATGAAAGAAATTGCAATAGGTGCCGGAGCAGGTTTACGTTTCGATTTATCGTTTTTAGTTTTAAGAACCGATTTTGCTTTTCCTCTTAGAAATCCAGCCCTTCCAGACGGTCAAAGATGGGTTATCGATGATATTAATTTCGGAAGCGGACCCTGGAGAAAAGACAACCTGATTTTAAATATCGCGATTGGATATCCGTTCTAGAGAAAGTTTGCCACGAATTTCACGAATGAACACAAATTCGTAGATTATGTATAATATTCAATTTCACAAATTTTAAAGTACGTCATCAAATTATAGACAAAGCATTAGTGAAAATTTGTGAAATTTGTGGTGAAAAAAAAACTTTATGACAAAGAAACTTCATAGCCAAAAACTTTTATCCTCTTAGAAAAAGAAGTAAATTGGTCTAATAAAATAATAGAATGCAAAATTTAATAAAGAGAATAATAGTTTTAGCTGCGCTTGTACTTGTAATAGTGTTGGGTTTCAAATACTGCGAGTTCAAAAAAGGCGACGATTCTACTATCGATTATAACACCAATCTTATTCAGCAACAAATCCTTAATGTTGGTAAACTTGTAGTTACCGAAGGACATTTCTCAGAAGTGATCACCTACAAAAACCAACAAAAATACTTGATGGACATGGTTTCTTTTGAGAAGAAAGCACTCGTTGTTGTAAATGCAAATGTTACCGTTGCCTACGATTTGCATAAAATGAAATATGATATCGACGAAAAGAATAAAACCATCACCATTCTAAATATCCCGAAAGAAGAAATAACCATCAATCCTGATATTCAGTTTTATGATGTAGAACAAAGCAAACTGAATCCGTTTACAGGAGAAGATTACAATAAAATCAACAAATCAGTAAAAGCAAATCTGGCCAAGAAAATCGAAAAATCGACCCTAAAAACCAATGCTCAAAACAGATTAATAAGTGAATTATCTAAGATTTTAATTCTAACCAATTCAATGGGTTGGAAATTGCAATACGAAGGAAAAACAATCGAATCTGATAAGGATTTTAATGAAGATTTGAAGTTGTGATTTGCCACGAAGGCGCTAAGACACAAAGTTTTTTTATAGACTATAACAATTAAAGCGGCTAAATAAATAATCTAGCAAAGACGCAAAGTCGCAAAGAAAAAAACTTAAAGTTAAAAACTTTGCGACTTTGCGTCTTCGCAAGATTAAAATAAAATCTGCGTTGACCAGTTTCAATCTGTAAAATCTGCGTGCAATAAATTAAACTGCTTTCTTATCGAAAATCAAATCCAATCCCCCTGAAATTAAATGTGCCACTTCTGGACGTCTTTCTTTCAATTGAGATAAATAAACTATTACTTCATGTAAAAGAGGTGTTAAAGAATCCCTTAAAAGTTCTGCAATCTCAACAGCTAATAGCCAATCATTTGGGTGATTATTTTTTAATTTATTAAATATTAATTGAAGTTCTGTTTTATTGCTATCATTATTTCGAATATTTCGAACTGTAGCATATAAAATTTCTAAATCATCACGTTCGTCTGTATGCTTGGCTTTAATAGTAGTTGTTTTTGGAACAGAATTAATCAAATCAAAACTATTTACATCGGCTGGACCGGAAAAAGCAGAAGCCACTTTTTTACCAATTGCCATATCATAATTTCCCCACTCAGGCTGAAACAAAATTGTTTCGCCATGCATTACCGTACAATTTCTAAAACTAATCAGGATAATTTCTCCATGTAAGTTTCTTGAACCGGTTATAATTTCACCTTCAACAATAATATTACCTTCAAATTCAAGTTTTACGGTTTCATTTTCAACAATAGAATAAGCCTGTAAATCCTTCGGACTCATATCTTCAATCGCAAGATTAAAGCCTTTCAGTTTCCCAATCGGACTTCCAAAACCTTCCGGATGCGTCAAAGTTCCGTGACCCACCAATTCTTTTTCACGGTACGATAAAGCTGTTTTTCCGGTAGTCTGAATGTAAACCGGTTTTCCTTCCTCTTCCAAAACATTAGTAAAAACACCCGAAATTTGCAAACCTGTACTCAACTCAATAGTTCCTAAAGCATTCGAATGAATCAGTTTCTGAATCCCCGAAAGGCCTCCCGTACGTAAAGCCATTTTATTCGCAAACTCTTCCAAAATCAAACTTAAATAAGAGAAATTTGGCGTTACATAAAGTTGAGGTTGTAACTGCGTAATATCAAAATTTTGATTCGCAGCCGAGATATCATAAGGAATTTTTTTTACGTTATCTGTCATACACCAGGCACTTTCACCAATCGACGAAAGTAATCCGGCGCCATATATTTTTGGGTTTTCAACCGTTCCAATCAAGCCATATTCAACCGTCCACCAATGTAGATTTCGAATCTGGGCCATTTCAGACAATTCTCCCATATTATTCTGTAAATCGGCAACCGCTTTTTCGGCTTCGTCTATTTTTTCTTGCGGTGTATCTTCAGCCTCTTTCAAAATCGAAAGCAAACGAATCGCTTCATACATTTGATAATCTTTGTGAGAAGAGATCGCTTTACAGCCAATCTCACCAAAACGTCTCAAATACTCAGCATATTCAGGATTCGCAATAATAGGAGCGTGGCCGGCACCTTCGTGAATAATATCCGGCGCAGGCGTATATTCAATATGTTCAAGCTGACGAATATCCGAGGCAATAACCAAAACGTTATACGCCTGAAATTCCATAAATGCATTGGGCGGAATAAACCCATCAACGGCAACAGCAGCCCAGCCAATTTCGGTCAGGATTCTGTTCATTCCGTACATACTCGGGATCGAATCAATTTCGATTCCCGTTTTACGCAATCCGTCTAGATACGAACTATGCGCAACTTTCGATAAATAATCTACATTTTTACGCATTACATAGCGCCAAACCGCTTGATTTATAGGAGTGTAATCGCTATAATCCTGAGGTTTAATAAATTGCTTTAAATGTTTAGGCAATCGCTCTAATAACGGGTTTGTTTCAATACTTGCATTCATTTCGAAAACGTTGTAGATTAGAATGTAAAATTACGAATTAAGACCGCTATTTTTTGCTATTCGTTACAATTTTTTTATTCGAAATGATTTATTATTGCGTTTTTCGTGAAGTTTGTCTAAAGAGCCTGTGTAGTTTTTAGGAGCTGTTTCCTGCTATCCGCTATATCTTTTGTGCCTCCCGATAGCTATCGGGACCGCCACAAAAGGATGCCGCTTCTATCAGGGCTAGGGCTTTAGTTTTCAAAAGATATTAATTTTTTGCGTAAGAGTTCTTTTGATTTTTATAGATTTTGAAGCATTAATAAAAAAGTGAAAATTTTAGCAGTCGTTATTGTCAAAACTCACTCTTTCCATTGTCTTTTCATAGCTTTCAACTTCTTTTTTAGTCATTGAAGCCTCTTTTAAATCTACCTTCAATTGCTTTTTAGTATCGGGGCTGATCCATAAACCTGAGAAAGTATTTCCCGTTTTCTTTAAAATTAAAACACCGCTAAAATCATGTTCTACCATTACAAATTCGTTTTCAGCCTTTTTGTTCTGCGTAGGATAAATTTGAATCCATTTGCTTGATTTATTGTAGCGATACATTGAGGCAAACATTAAATCAGCAGTACAAGGATTTTCTTCTGTTTTGATATAAAGAGTTATGGGTGTTTTTCCATCAATAGTTCCTTTGTATAAATTAGAAACCGGAGCTTGAGATTGTGCATTCAAATGACTTAAAAAAGAGAAACAGATTATAAAGAACAGGATAACTTTTTTCATTTTAATTAAATTGTTTTTGATTTGGCTTTAGCAGTATTTTCAAACCAAATTTATTTAATTAAAAATAGTATCCAATCTAAATCTTGAATATTTTTAAGATTTACCTGATGTATTTCTCAGTTCGTTTTCGGCATTCCTAAAATATTCAATTTTGTGACTGAACATATAGGCCATATTTGCGGCACGCATTTTAGCTTCTTCGGTTATTGGCCCGGCAAATTGTGCATCGATTGTGGTATTAAAAATTGTAATCCAGCGGTCAAAATGCGTTTTATCTACAGGTAATTGTTTGTGTGGCGGAAAAGGAGTTCCCGAATAAGCTCTGACATCAAATAAAATAGTTTGCCAGAATCCGTACATTTTTTGCAGATGAGGTTCCCAGCGATCTAGCAGTTTATCATTAAAGATAGGACCAATCAGCTCATCTTTTCTAACATTTGCATAAAAGCTGTTCACCATTTGTTTAATGTCTTCTAGGTTCGAAATATCTTTAAGCGTCTCCATATTTTTAGTAATTATATAAACCGCAAAAATAAGCTATAACTCTAAGTTTATTCTATGAGATTTATCATTTGTGAAAATTTTATAAAAGGATAGGATATTTACAAGATGATATAAAATCTTGATTTAGAGAAATTTATTTATGTAGTAAAAAGTAAAAGTAATTTTTTATGGTTTTTTAGAGCGTAAGTAGTTGGTAATTAATTATTTGAAAAAATAAAAGATAAGTTTTTGTTAAGGTAATTTTTACAAATGATGTGTATTTGTAAAGTCTCAGTTATATCGATTTCGTGAAAGATTGATGTAATTTAGATGCGTTTTAATAAAAATAATCATAATAAAATGACAGAAAATTAACTATCTAAAAACCACAAAACTTTAAAAAAATGCACAAAACTACTCACAAACCTACAAATCGGGTAAAAGCAATTTTGACTCAGGTCATTATTATAATGCTTTTCGTTATTATCAAAACAAATGCTCAAACAGTAACACCTTTTATCACGTCAGGTGATCAGACAAGATTATTACAGCAGCAATCTACAGTAAGTTTCGGGACAAATTCAGGAACTAATCCTTCTACAATTACGATAAATGCCGGAACAACCTATCAAACCATGGACGGATTTGGTTATACCCTTACCGAAGGAAGCTGCGAAGTAATAAGCGCAATGGCAGCGACTCAGCAAAATCAATTATTAAACGATTTGTACAATCCTGTTACAGGCTTAAACGCCAGTGTAGTTCGTATTAGTATAGCGGCTTCTGATTTAAGCAGTTCGTCTTATAGTTATAACGAAACTTCAGGAGACGTTAATATGAATAATTTCAGTCTCAACGGACCAGATTTGACGTATTTAATACCCATTATAAAAAAGATTAAGTTGATCAATCCAAACATAAAAATATTAGCTACTCCGTGGTCAGCGCCACGCTGGATGAAAACTAATAATTCATGGATTGGAGGAAGTTTACAAACACAATATTACGCCGCCTACGCGAGATATTTTGTAAAGTATTTTGCAGCAATGCAAGCGCAGGGAATTTCTATTTGGGGAATCACACCTCAAAACGAACCAGAGAATCCGCATAACGAGCCAAGTATGTTAATGAATTCTACAGAACAAAAGAATTTTATTAACCAGCAACTTGGGCCTCAAATGGCTGCGGCAGGTTACGGAAACATAAAAATCATCGCTTTCGATCACAATTGCGACAATACAGCATATCCTATCGATGTTTTAAACAACAGCAGTTATGTCGATGGGGCGGCGTTTCATTTGTATTTAGGAAATATTTCGGCCATGTCAACGGTAAGAAATGCCACAAACAAAAACGTTTATTTTACAGAACAATATACAGGTTCAGGCGGAAGCTTTAGCGGAGATTTTGGCTGGCACATGCAAAATGTCGTGATTGGAAGTACCAATAACTGGTCAAAAACAGTTTTGGAATGGAATGCCGCCAATAATCCAAGTTTAGGGCCGCGTACTCCTGGAGGATGCAACAGTTGTTTAGGAGCTGTAACAGTCAATAATAGTACAAGTTATACTAAAAATGTGGCCTATTATATTATTGGTCAAATCTCGAAATTTGTAAAACCGGGCGCTGTAAGAATTTCATCTTCAAGTACTAGCGGTACAATTCAAACGGTGGGATTTAGAAATCCTGACGGATCGATTGCACTTGTGGCCTATAATTCAGGATCAGCCAATACAATAAAAGTGGTTTCAGGATCATCAGCTTTTAATTATACAGTTCCCGCTTCATCAGCAGTTACTTTCAATTGGTCTGCAGGATCGCCGCCGTCATCTTCTTTGCCTGGATATTACAATATAATCTCAAGAAACAGCAATAAAGGATTAGACGTTGCAGATAACTCGACTGCAAGCGGAGGACGCATTCAGCAATACGATATTACCGGTGGAGGAGGAAGTAACCAACGCTGGAAATTTGTTCCTGACGGAAGCGGCAATTATTACATTATTGTAAAATCGACCGGATTGTATTTGGCGCCGGAAAGTAACAGTACTGCCGATGGAATAAAAGTACAGCAAAGAGCATTTTCGTCTTCAAATGAATTTAAATGGACGGTGAACAATCTTGGCGGAGGTTATTATAGCATTATTAATGTAAATAGCGGAAAATCATTGGATGTCGAAAGTGTTTCTACTGCAAACGGAGCCAATATTCAGGTTTGGGCGTATACAGGAGGATTGAATCAGCAATGGCAATTGGTACAGGTTGAAGCTTCCGCGGCCAGGAAAGCTGCCGTAGAAGAAGAAGAGGCCAATCTCGTATCTGATTTTTCTCTTTATATCAATATAACAAACAACTATTTAAAAATTAATACGCCAAATTCAGGTTCAGGACAAGTTGAAGTTTATAATGCTTCAGGTCAAAATGTTTTAAAAAGAAGCGTTGATTTTACCACTGGTTCTGAAGCCGAAATAGAAATTTCGCAATTACCAAAAGGTATTTATGTAGTTA
>Ga0247810_10001515_pt1 | contig 14506 bp, 12 predicted proteins | sample UWRJL119311C1_FD_179918 | JGI IMG/M metagenome (GOLD analysis project Ga0247810, IMG submission 179918) | Plant litter microbial communities from Arlington Agricultural Research Station in Wisconsin, United States - UWRJ-L119-311C-1 | ecosystem: Environmental > Terrestrial > Plant litter >...
GCGACGAACAAATTTTTGACCTTATACTAGAGGAACAAGACAGACAAATTCACGGATTAGAACTTATCGCTTCAGAGAATTTTGTAAGTGATGAAGTAATGGAAGCAGCTGGTTCTGTTTTAACTAACAAATATGCCGAAGGATATCCAGGCAAAAGATACTACGGAGGTTGCGAAGTAGTTGACGTTATTGAGCAAATTGCAATAGACAGAGCTAAAGAATTATTTGGTGCCGAATATGCAAACGTTCAGCCTCACTCAGGATCTCAGGCAAATACTGCAGTTTACCATGCATGTTTAAATCCTGGTGATACTATATTAGGTTTCGACTTATCTCACGGTGGTCACCTGACTCACGGTTCTCCTGTAAACTTTTCAGGTCGTTTATACAAACCTGTTTTTTACGGAGTAGATGCTGAAACTGGTCGTTTAGACTATGATAAAATTCAGGAAATTGCAACAAAAGAGCAGCCAAAATTAATCATCGCAGGAGCATCAGCTTATTCTCGTGATATGGATTTTGAGCGTTTTAGAGTAATTGCAGATAGCGTAGGAGCAATCTTATTCGCTGATATTTCTCACCCTGCAGGTCTTATTGCAAAAGGATTGATGAATGACCCAATTCCTCATTGTCATATTGTTTCTACTACAACACACAAAACTTTACGTGGACCACGTGGAGGTTTGATCTTGATGGGGAAAGATTTCGAAAACCCACAAGGATTGAAAACTCCAAAAGGAGAAATCAGAATGATGTCGTCTTTATTAGATCTTGCAGTTTTCCCAGGAAATCAAGGTGGACCTTTAATGCACATTATTGCTGCTAAAGCGGTTGCTTTTGGTGAAGCATTAAAAGATGAGTTCTTTACTTATGCTATGCAATTACAAAAAAATGCAAACGCTATGGCAGATGCTTTTGTAAAAAGAGGATACAAAATTATTTCTGGCGGAACTGATAACCACATGATGCTTATTGACTTAAGAAATAAAAATATTTCTGGTAAAGAAGCTGAAAATGCATTAGTAAAAGCAGAAATTACAGTAAACAAAAATATGGTTCCATTTGATGATAAATCACCATTTGTAACTTCAGGAATTCGTGTAGGAACAGCTGCAATCACAACTCGTGGTTTAGTTGAAGAAGACATGGAAACTATCGTAGCATTAATCGATAAAGTATTAGCTGATCATACAAACGAAGCTGTTATCGAAGAAGTAGCAAACGAAGTAAACGAAATGATGAGCGAAAGACCAATTTTCGTATATTAATTTAAGATAAGTCTTAAAGTTTTAAAATCGAAAGTCAAAAGTCTTATTTTGACTTTCGATTTTTGCTTTTATAACTCATAACTTTTAACTCATAACTTTAGAAATGGGCGTACTAAGATTACAATTACCAACAGACCCAAGATGGGTAAATATTGTAGAAAAAAATATTGAAGAAATCCTGACAGATCACGCTTGGTGCGAGCAAAAAGCAGCAACAAACGCGATTACTATTATTACCAATAACTCTGAACATCAGGATTTGGTCAAAGATTTATTGGCTTTAGCCAAAGAAGAAATCGATCATTTTGAGCAGGTTCATAATATTATCATTAAAAGAGGATTAAAACTGGGCCGCGAACGCAAAGACGATTATGTAAATGAGCTTTATTTATATATGAAGAAAAGCGGCGACGGAAGCCGTGTTTCTGGTCTTGTAGAAAGATTATTATTCTCCGCCATGATCGAAGCCAGAAGTTGCGAACGTTTCAAAGTTTTATCCGAAAATATTCAGGACGAAGAATTAGCTGTTTTCTACAGAGAATTAATGGAAAGCGAAGCAGGTCATTACACTACCTTCATTACCTACGCCCGTAAATACGGAGTTGGAATCGACGTTGAAAAACGCTGGAGAGAATGGCTAGCCTACGAAGAATCTATAATTTCTAATTACGGAAAAGGCGAAACGATTCATGGATAAATTTATTAAAATTCCAATTTTATAAATTCCAAATTCCAAAATACTAGTGTGCAAATTTTGTGAATCTCTGCGAAATAAAAAAATAAAGGAGATGAAAAATCCGTTTTAATCCGCGTCTTCGCTTTAGCGAATCCGCGTCATCCGTGTGCCATCCGCGTACCAAATTAACCACAAAGTTTAGCAATTTAAAATCAACAATCTAAAATCTAAAATTCCTATATTTGAAAGTAACCAAAACTTCAAACTCATGAGAATAGAAACTGATCTGAAATTAGGATTTAAAGATGTAATGATTCGCCCAAAAAGATCAACGCTAAAAAGCAGATCGGAAGTTTCTTTAGAACGAAATTTTAAATTTTTGCATTCCACCACAAACTGGACAGGAATTCCAATAATGGCAGCCAATATGGATACGGTAGGAACTTTTGAAATGGCTCAGGTTTTGGCGAAAGAAAAACTTTTTACAGCAATTCATAAACATTATTCATTAGAAGAATGGAATGATTTCCTGAAAAATGTTACACCAGATTTCTATGATTATATCGCTATTAGCACCGGAACAGGAAAGGAAGATTTTGCCAAAATTGGTCAAATAATTACTGTAAATCCTTTACTGAAATTCATTTGTATTGATGTCGCAAACGGTTATTCTGAGCATTTTGTACAGTTCTTAAAACAAACCCGAAAACAATATCCTGATAAAGTCATTATTGCCGGAAATGTAGTTACCGGCGAAATGGTCGAAGAATTACTTTTAGCTGGAGCTGATATCGTAAAAGTAGGCATTGGACCAGGTTCAGTTTGTACAACACGTGTGAAAACCGGCGTAGGATATCCGCAACTTTCAGCCATTATAGAATGTGCCGATGCTGCGCATGGTTTAGGCGGACACATTATAAGCGATGGCGGTTGTAAAACTCCGGGAGATGTGGCGAAAGCTTTTGGAGCAGGATCAGATTTTGTTATGTTGGGCGGAATGCTCGCAGGACATGCTGAAAGCGGAGGAGAGCTGATCGAAGTAAATGGCGAAAAATTCAAACAGTTTTACGGAATGAGTTCTACAACGGCAATGGATAAATATGTTGGAGTAGTTGCAGAATACAGAGCGAGCGAAGGAAAAACAGTTCAGGTTCCTTATAAAGGACAAGCCATCAATACAGTTTTGGATATTTTGGGCGGTTTACGAAGTACTTGTACCTATGTTGGCGCATCGAGATTAAAAGAATTGACAAAACGCACAACTTTCATCCGCGTAAGCGAACAGGAAAATCAAGTTTTTACTAAATAATAAAAGTATTTTAAAAAGCATTATGATTACGATTACAGCAGCAACAATAAACGATATTAAGCAAATTCAGAATATAGTAAATATTACCTGGCCCATTACCTACGGTGAAATTCTATCAAAAGAACAACTGGAGTATATGTTGGGGCTTTTTTATTCTACTGAAGCTCTAACCGAACAATACGATAAAAAAGTACAGTTATTTTATATGATTGATGATGATGAAACGAATATAGGTTTTATCGGAATTGAACATCATTATAATGGAGGAGCCCTAACCAAAATTCATAAAATCTATCTTTTGCCGGAAACACAGGGAAAAGGAATTGGTAAAAAAGTGATTGACGAAATTGGAAAATTAGCTTTAGAAAACAATTCAACTGCTTTATTATTAAACGTAAACCGATTTAATACCGCTTTGGGATTCTACAAAAAAATAGGTTTCGAAGTTAAAGAAGAAGTTGATGTTGAAATCGGAAATGGTTATTTGATGGAAGATTATGTAATGGAGAAAAATATTTAAAACACGAATTTACTTCGTCTGTTCGCTATCGCTCGGGTCACGAATTGACACGAATTTTAACTCTGAGTTTAGTTTGTGGAATTAATTTCACCAAATAATTCGTGTCAATTAGTGAAATTAGTGTTTGCTCTAACTCACAATCACATCATGCTTAAACAGCAATCCTTTCACTTCTTTCAAAGCAAAAACAGCTTTCTTCAGTTTGGTTTTTGATGGATCAATAGTATAATTATAACTTGTTTTAAAATCGGCTTTGTTGGCGATGGCTTTGTCAAATTCTGAGCGGTACAAATCGCAATTGTCAAAAAGAACACTGGTAAGATCTGTAGCCATAAAATCGACGGCAACTAAACTGCAATTGTTAAACGTTGTTCCTTTTATCTTTAAGGTATAAAACTTCGAAAAGTCCAGAATGCAATCATAAAAATGAACTTCGAAAATGAGTTTGTCGCACATGGCAAAATTCACTTCCTTGATTTCACATCGGTTAAAAGTAGCCGTTCTAAAAGCTACATAGTTAATCTTTGCTTCGCTAAAAATACAATCGTTAAAAACACAATCGATAAAAGTAACGGCTAGGAAAGTACAGGCCGAAAAATTACAATTATTGAAAACACAACATTCAAAATCCTTAAAATTCACATCATCTCTACCGTAAGTAATGGTATCGTATTCTTTATCAAGGAAATATTCAGACTCTTTTTTCAAGGTAATTTTTAATGATTATTTAAGAGTGAAAAGATAATAATTACGTTGCATTAATTATGTATAAAATGGTATTAATTTTTTAGTTTTAAAGTGGGATTTTTCTCAGGAAAGTAAACGGATTGAGATTGTACTTACCTTAAATAAGGATGTTTTTTACGGCTTATTTTTTGTGAATATGATATTTTTGAAGCCTTAAAATGATAAGTGTTTAATTTTAAGGCTTTATTTTTGTAAAATATTATTAATTTTTAATTTGAAATATTTTATTATAATAGTATTTCGCAGTAGCTTTACAGTGATTTTTTAAGTTAAAACGTAACACTTATATTATATGGGATCAACAAGAAAAGAACATGATTTTTTAGGAGAATTAGATATTCCGAATCATCTGTATTATGGTATCCAAACTTTCAGGGCTGTAGAGAATTTTAATATTACAGGAATTCCAATTTCAAAAGAACCTTTATTTATTAAAGCTTTAGGTTATGTAAAAAAAGCAGCAGCTTTAGCCAATAAAGATTGCGGAGCACTTGATCCTAAAATTGCCGAAGCTATTTGTTACGGAAGTGATCAGGTTATTGCCGGTAAATTCGATCAGGAATTTGTAAGCGATTTGATTCAGGGAGGAGCAGGAACTTCCGTAAATATGAATGCAAATGAGGTAATTGCCAATATTGGTTTGGAATATTTAGGCCATAAAAAAGGAGATTACAACTTCCTGCATCCAAATAATCATGTTAACTGTTCCCAATCTACAAATGATGCTTATCCATCGGCATTTAGAATTGCGCTTTACCTGAAAATGGAAAGCTTCATTAAAACATTAGAAGGTTTAGAAGTTGCTTTTGCTGCAAAAGGAGAGGAATTTAAAAGTGTTCTTAAAATGGGAAGAACCCAATTGCAAGATGCGGTTCCGATGACTTTAGGACAAGAATTTAGATCTTATGCCACTACAATAGGCGAAGATGTTCGCAGATTAAAAGAAGCGCAAAGTTTGGTTCTCGAAATCAATATGGGAGCAACTGCAATTGGTACAAGAGTAAACGCACCAGAAGGCTATCCTGAAATTTGCGTAAATTATTTGGCCAAAGAAGTTGGAATTCCATTAACACTTTCTCCGGATTTAATTGAAGCTACGGTTGATACAGGAGCTTACGTTCAGATTATGGGAACATTAAAAAGAACAGCCGTTAAAATTTCTAAAATCTGTAATGATTTACGATTATTAAGTTCAGGGCCAAGAACTGGTTTCAACGAAATCAATTTACCGGCACGTCAGCCAGGATCTTCTATTATGCCTGGAAAAGTAAATCCGGTAATTCCGGAAGTAGTAAACCAGACTTGTTTTTACGTAATTGGTCAGGATTTAACGGTTACCATGGCGGCTGAAGCAGGACAATTGCAGCTGAATGTAATGGAGCCAGTAATTGCTTTCGCTATGTTTACATCTTTAGATTACTTATCAAATGCCATTCAGACTTTGATCGATAAATGTATTATTGGGATTACGGCAAATGTAGATCATTGCTATAATATGGTAATGAACAGCATTGGGATTGTAACGCAGTTAAATCCTATTTTAGGTTACGAAGTAAGCGCCAGTATTGCCGGTGAAGCTTTAAAAATGAACAAAAGTGTTCATGATATTGTGGTGGTCGAAAGAAAATTAATCACTCAGGAAAAATGGGATGAAATTTACTCATTAGATAACCTGATCAATCCAAAATTTATCACGAAATAAGAAAAAATACTTATAAGTTTATAGAGCCGTCAAATTATATTGACGGCTTTTTTTATGTTCTAAAATACTGTTTTTTATTAAAGTTGAATTATAAAACCTTGAAAATAAGATGTATATTTACGTGAGGATTGAATGTTATCTCGAAAAATTAAAACTTTCAGATGGTAAAATTTTTAAAAAATAATTATTTTCATCATTATAAAATCTTAGGGTTACTCTTCTTTATTTCATTCAGTTCGATAGCACAAACAGAAAATGTTAATCCGGAAATATGTCCTCCTAGAACGATTTTAGAAATCTTTAAAAAGAAAGATTCTACAGCTATAGTAAAACCTTCAAAAAACAACTTTTTCCTTATTATTCCGGCAATTGGTTCTCAGCCTGCAACCGGATTTTTTTTTGGTGCGGTAGCGCAATATACTTTCAAAGGAAAACTTGAATCAGATAAATATTCGATTGCAAATCTGGGGATAACTTACACTACAAAAAAGCAATGGCTGGTAAATGTTAAGAATAATATCTTACTCAATAACAACAAGATTTTTTTGAGCGGAGATTATCGCTTGTATATTTTTTCTCAGCCCAATTATGGTTTAGGAACAGATATAGTTCCGCATCACAGCAAAAAAAATCATTTTAGTATTGATTCTATTGCACAGCCTATGGACTATGATTATTTTAAGTTTCACCAAACTGTTTCTTTTGAAGTTCGTAAAAACTTTTATGTAGGCGGAGGCATAAATCTCGATTGGTATTCCAGTATCAAAGACAAAGATCTTGATGTAGAAAACGGAAAATATACCTATCATTATAATTACAGCCAAAAACACGGGTTTAATGATTTAGAATATTTTTTAAGTGGTATGAGCCTCAATTTAGTATACGATTCCAGAGACAATCAGGTAAATTCGACTCGGGGATGGTTTGCTAATATCAATTATCGTTTTAATCCCGTTTTGTTTCATAATCAGGAATATAGTAATGTTTTATATGCAGAATATCGTCATTTTATACCTCTTTCGAACAAAAATGAAAGATACATTTTGGCACTTTGGGCTTACGGACAATTTATCACCAGAGGAAAAGTTCCGTACCTGAATTTGCCTGCAATAGGCTGGGATCAGCGAAGCCGAAGCGGAGAAGGTTATACACAAGGACTATTTAGAGGAGACGGTTTAGTTTATCTTTCAACAGAATTTAGATTTCCAATTACTTGCGACCAGATGATAAGCGGTACCGTTTTTACCAACTTCGTAACAGCAAGTAATGTCGATAATAATGTTTCTTTATTCAAATCAATTCAACCCGCGGCAGGTCTTGGTTTACGCATTTTGATCGATAAAAAAACACGAACCAATTTAATTGTAGATTATGCCTGGGGAAATAATTCAAAAGGGTTTTATCTAAATGCCGGCGAAACATTTTGATTTGTAATTTAATGTTTGTTAAGTAGTTGTGTTTTTTATGTACGAATTTTATCTTAAAAAATATTTAAGTTTTAGAAAGAAAAAACTTAAATTTGAGATTCAATTAACTTTCAAAAACAAACACTATGAAACAGTACGGTTTATTACTCGTTCTTTTCCTGTCGGTGATAGGAGCGAACGCACAAGATGCAAGATCTTTTTCTCTTAATTTGTATGGTGGTTATAACTTTTCAGACGAGATCGATTATGATGGTTTTTCTGCTACTATTGATGATGGTTTTCAATACGGTGCAGGATTTGAATATTTCTTTTCGACAAATAACTCAGTTGAGGTAAAGTATTTAAGACAAGATTTAAAAATACCTTTTTATAATCCGGCAGGAGTTCAGGTTAATGCTGGAAATGACAAGGGAGCCTTTAATTTTATTATAGCAGATTTTACCCATTATTTTGATACAGGCTCAAATTTACTGCCTTATTTAGGGGCAGGAGCCGGAGTTGGGATTGTAGAAACACCTCAGGGAGGAAGTGGAACTTATTTTGCCTGGGATATAAAAGGCGGCGTAAAGATCAAAACAGCTTCATCAGTTTCTGTCAATATTAATGCCTATTTACAATCAATGTCAGCAGCAGTGGGTAGTAGTTATTACTGGACATACTACGGGCCAGTTGGTGTTGAAGATTATGTGAGTACATACCAGTTTGGACTTGGCGCTGTATTGAGTTTTAATTTTAAAAATTAGTATTTACCCCCGTAAATCATCCTTAAAAAATATAAAAGCATTCACTTCTGGTGAGTGCTTTTTTTGTGGTTACTAAAAGCTATTGTTCATAATTAAATCATAATTTATAACTATTGTGATTTATATTTTTAAACTCAATCCCTATTTTTGTTTTTCAGACCACTTATTTATGAAATTATTAATAGTCGAAGACGAACCAAACCTTTTATCTATTTTACGTAAAGGATTTGCCGAAAACAACAACGAAGTTAGTGTAGCAATGGATGGGAAAACAGCCCTCGAAATGCTTCATAATTATAATTTTGATGTTGTAATCTTAGACGTAATGTTACCTGATATTAACGGAATTGAAATTTGCAGACGCTTGCGTGCCAGCAAGAATTTTGTGCCAGTTTTGCTTTTAACAGCTCTTGGAACTTCAGAAAATATTGTAACCGGACTTAATGCCGGTGCCGATGATTATTTGGTTAAGCCCTTTAAATTTGGGGAACTTGACGCAAGGGTAAATGCATTGCACAGAAGAGCACATCAGGAAACAGAAAGAATAGACAGCATTACAGTAGGCGATTTAGAAATAAATGCCCGTGCTAAAACCGTAAAAAGAGAAGGAGAATCTATTATTTTAACGGCCAAAGAGTTTAAACTACTCTATTATTTAGCTAAAAATAGCGGTCAGATTGTTTCCCGTGATCAAATCTTAGATAATGTTTGGGATATTAATTTTGATATGAATACCAATGTTGTAGACGTGTATATTACCTATCTGCGCAAAAAAATAGATAAACCTTTTGCAACCAAACTTATTCATACCATGAAAGGTTTAGGTTATGTTATAAAACCATAAAATGGATATAAGAAAAAAAATTACTTTTACTTATGTAGCGCTTTCCAGCTTTAGTACACTATTGTTGTGTATTATTGTCTTTGTCTTGTTTCAGGAAAATAATCGATATCATTTCTTAAAACGATTAGAAGACAGGGCCAAAATTGTCGCTTCAATTCATTTTCAAAACGATCCTGAAAAAATAAAGTATTATAAAAACCTCAAAAAAGACGGACTTGAAGAACTTATAGAAGAAGAAGAATTTGTTCTAAAAATAAACAGCGCCAACAGTTTTGATTATAATACCAACTTAAATTTACCCAATGAGTTCTATACTAATGTTCTAAAAACCGGAGAAGATTATTTCGAAAAAGATAACAAATACTATTTAGGACAAGTTTTTACAGAAAGAAGTCAAAGATACATTGTAATTGTGGGAGCAAGGGATCAAAAAGGCCCTACTACGACGATTTATATTGTAAAAATCATGCTTTTTGGCGGTATCGGATTTATATTTCTGGCTTTTTTCTTAGGGCGCTTTCTCGCAAAACGTGTTATTAATCCCGTAGCAAGAATTACCAAAGAAGTAAATAGAATTAGTGCTTCTAATCTTCATAACCGATTACCCGAAGTAAAAAACTCAGACGAAATCTCAGATCTTACAGAAACATTTAATGATATGCTGGATCGCTTGGAAACCTCTTTTGAGATTCAGGCCAATTTCATTAACAATGCTTCGCACGAATTAAAAACGCCTATAACCACCATTATTGCCGAGTCTGAAATCATGCTGCTTAAAGAACGTCAGGTTCCCGAGTATATTCAGTCATTAGAAAATATCTACAGTCAGGCTTCAAATTAGGAAACCTTACAGAAAGCCTGCTAAAACTTACTCAAACCGGTTACGACGGTAAAAAACAAGTATTGGATATTGCGAGAATCGACGAATTGTTAATGGATGTAAAATCAGATTTAGATAAAATTTATCCTGATAATCGTGTGAGTATGAAATTTAATTTTGCTCCAAACGATTCTAATCTATTATTAATTCCGTGCAACAAACCTCTTTTAGAATTAGCAATTAATAATATTGTTACCAATGGTGTAAAGTACTCAGATAATAATGAGGTTTTTGTTACGCTTTCTGCCAATCAGGAAATGATTAAAATCGCTATCAACGATATTGGTATTGGTATTCCGCCAGAAGATATTCCGCATTTGTACGAACCTTTCTTTAGAGGAAAAATTGCCACCAAATATATAGGGTATGGTTTAGGGCTTCCTTTGGCCTCAAAAATCATTCGCATGCACGATGGTGAAATACAAGTACAATCAGAACAAAATAAAGGAACTATTGTAACGATCGTTTTTAATAAATCGAAAATCAAAAAGAACAACATTAAAAATTCTAATGTTGAATCTTAGAAAGTTCTAATTTTATATTAAGCCCCTTCTAATTTCGAGAGAGTTATTTTGTATGTATAAACTAAACGATTATACATATGAAAAATTTCCTTATACCTACGACTTTAAAAGATGATACTATTTGCGCTGTAAAATCAGCAGTAAGTCAGGCAAAATCATCAGGTTGCGAAATCATTTTAATGATGGTTGCTGATGCCCCGGATACTTTTTCTTCATCAGGTTATTTGCGCGAAATGCGTACCGGACTTACAGCTAGTCAGGAAACAGTACTTGATACTTGTCGCTATATTATCGAGCATACTCCAAATTGTAAAATAAAAGTACAAAACCAGTACGGTCTTTCTTCTCCAATCTTCAAACGTATTATTGATGTTTTCTCTGTAAAATTAGTCATTCTTACACAGTCTTATAAACAAGAAACAAAACGAATTCATCAGTATTTGATTCAATTAGCAGGAAACCAAAAATGCCCAATATTGCATTTAGGAGTAGAGCAATACAAAGAAGACTTCAACAAAGCACTTTATATCGAAAATGCCCGTGCAAACATGCATGTAAAGGATGTTCAGCAATTCTTAAATGAAAACTTTTCATTTGAAATTGTAAGTCAGACCGCCAATTTCGACGATAACTACGAAAAATTTGCTCCTTATTTATCCGAAGCGATTTCAAAATACGATATCGATTTGCTGGTCGAAACCCGTAAAGGAGAAAAAATCAAATTCAAAAAAGCAAAAAAAGCAGATATGAACGAGAGATTAGGACTTCCGGTTTTGTCTCTTTATGAGGAAATGGCATAAGGTCCAATTGCTCTCAAAAAAAAATATAAGTTTAATTTAAAACCGAAAATATGTTATTAAAGAAAAGAATACCAATGAAGTACGTTCTCGGGAAAATTAAAGTAGAAATTACATTAGTACTGGCGTATACAATAGTTTTTGAAGTTTTTCACAATTATTTTATCAACCTTCCTGTAGATATTCCAATTGCAATTCCAACAATGATTGGAACCATTATATCCCTATTATTGGCTTTTAAGTCGAATCAGGCTTATGACAGATGGTGGGAAGCCCGAATCGTTTGGGGCGCAATTGTAAATGATTCCAGAACATTGATCAGACAAGTGCTGACGTTCTATAAAGACCCTAATTTTTCTGTAGAAGCAAATGAATTCAAGGAAAATTTTGCCAAACGACAAATTGCGTGGTGTTATAGTTTAGGAGAATCTTTACGAAATAGAGACGCCTTAAAACCACTTGAAGGTTTGATAAGTGACGAAGAATTACGTTTTGTAAAAAATCATCAAAACATACCTAATGCCATTTTATTATTGCATGCGAGAGATCTTCGAAATGCTAAAAACGACAAACGTATTAATATGTATCAGCAGGTAGAAATCGATAATACTTTGTCAAGATTATGTGATGAAATGGGGAAATGTGAGAGAATTAAAAACACTATTTTTCCAACGACTTACAGTATGTACATAAGATTGACATTGTGTTTGTTTATTTTACTATTGCCTTTTGGATTAATTAGTGTATTGAGCTGGTTCGCAATTCCGTTAATTACAGCTATTGCAGCCGCTTTCTTTTTAATCGAAAGAATGGCAATTCACTTGCAGGATCCATTCGAAAATAGACCTACAGATACACCTGTAACCACTATTGCCAATACTATCGAAAGAAATATAACTCAGATGATGAATGAATACCAAAGCGAATTTGATATTATCAATGAATTTCATCTTCAGCCTGAGCCTAAAAAAGCGGAAAACAACGCTTATTTTGTTTTATAATTAAAATTGATTTTGGTTTCTCAATTTGTTGCCGGACAACGCTATTTACAGCATTGTCCGGTTTTTTTTTGTTATTGCAATTCTTTAAAACTGAATCTTTTTTTTCAGGAGCTAATCCCGCACCCGAGCCTGAAAGTGCGAATTGGCGAAGCAATCCGTTCCAATCTTTTCCTGGCTAAAGAAGCCAGAAAAAGGATTTCCTCCCGAAGCCTCGGGACTATCGGGGCTAGGACATCCGTTTTCATAACAATGTTTTCGTCTAGTTTGTCATCCTTGACGGAGGAAGGATCACAACAGGAACTTCACAATCAAAATCGCCAATCTTTGTAGAATCCCGCGTGTGATCCTTCGTTCCTCAGGATGACAAGATTGGAGTAGCTGCAATGAGTAAAACAAAAAATCAGTGTAGATCTGTGTTTTTGCAAAGCAAATCCGTGTCATCCGTGTGCTATGATAAAGATTGTCGAGCTTCTTATATGATCCTTCGTTCAGGATGACAGATAAAAAATCAGTGTAGATCCGTGTTTTTGCGAAGCAAATCCGCATCATCCGTGTGCCATGACAAAGATTGTCGAGCTTATTGTGTGATACTTTCTGCGTCAAGGATGACAAGATTACGCAGAGTTTATCATCATCGATGAAGCAATCTACCTAAAATCTGTATAGATTCTCTTAATTCATTCGTCCATACCAATCCAAAACTCAATCGCATACAATTCGAAAACTGATCCTGAAAAGAGAAAATTCTTCCGGGCGCGATACTAATCTTGTGTTGCATCGCCAAATGATAAAAAGCAGCAGTATCAACACTTTTGTCCAGTTCTATCCAAAGAAAAAATCCCCCTTGCGGCTGACTTACTTTTGTTCCCTTCGGAAAATATTCCAAAACCGTATTAATATAATTGTTACAGTTATGATTCAATATCTGACGTATTTTTCGAAGATGGTTTTCGTATCGGCCATTTTTTAGAAAATCTCCCACAACCTGATGCGTAATAGTAGGAGAGGAAAGTGAATGGTAAATTTTGTTGCGTAATATTTCTTTTTTAAATTTTCCCGGCGAAACCCAGCCCACGCGATAACCCGGCGCCAAAGTTTTAGAAACCGAACTGCAGCAAAGCACAATACCGCTTTCGTCATAGGTTTTACAATTCGTAGGTCGGCTTGCGCCAAAGTACAAATCGCCGTGAATATCATCTTCGATTAATGGAATATTATAAAACTCCATCAACCTGACGACTTCTATTTTATGCTCCGCCGGCATCATACTTCCTGACGGATTACTAAAATTACTCATTAGCAAACAAAGCTTTACTTTTTTAGACGATAACGCTTTTTTCAATGCTTCCAGTTCTATTCCCGTTGTCATGTTGGTTGGCAATTCCATGATGTACAATCCTAATGATTTTGCCAATTGCAGAATTCCAAAATAAGCAGGACTTTCCGTAATAATAGTATCTCCGGGTTGAGTTAGTGTCATCAAACAATGTGATATTGCGCTGGTACAGCCGGGTGTTGTAATGATATCCTCTTCGGTCAGTGAACCTCCCCAGGTAAAAGACCATCTGGCAATTTCTCTTCTTAAATTCGGATTCCCTTTTACTTGCTCATAACTCGTTCCGCTATTAGGAAGTTGTCGCATTGCCTGAACCATTCCTTTATTTAATTTAGCAATAGGCAGCAATTCATTCGAAGGAAAACCCAAAGAAAGCATCGTAATATCAGGATCTGTCATATTACCATACACCTGATCGATCAAATCTTCCCGATCAACATTGGCACATTTTAAAATAGGGCTGCTTGGTGAAGGTTCAGGAATTGTTCTGGCCGAAATATTACTCACATAATAACCGGATTGCGGTCTTGACTCGATCAACGATCTGCTTTCGATTTCATAATACGCTTTACTTACCGTGCTCATGCTGTAACCCGTTTCTGCACATACTTCACGTATCGATGGCAGTTTGTCTCCCACATTCAAAACACCCGATTTTATTTGCTTTTCGATTCGGTCAGCAAACTGAAGATACAAGTAATTTGGATTTTTCATAAAAAAAAAACTGTTATG
>Ga0247810_10001516_pt1 | contig 14496 bp, 14 predicted proteins | sample UWRJL119311C1_FD_179918 | JGI IMG/M metagenome (GOLD analysis project Ga0247810, IMG submission 179918) | Plant litter microbial communities from Arlington Agricultural Research Station in Wisconsin, United States - UWRJ-L119-311C-1 | ecosystem: Environmental > Terrestrial > Plant litter >...
CGGCCAGACATGGTCGACGACGGCGCCGCGTCGCGGGGTGTCCCAGGCCTCGGCCAACTCGGTCAGCCCGGCGAGCAGCTCGGGTTGGTTGCGGCCGAGCTCCTCGAGCAGGACATCGGCCCTGGCTATGAACATTCCCGCGTTCCAGAGGTAGTCGCCGGACTCGACATAGCGCTGCGCCGTCGCGTGATCCGGCTTCTCGACGAAGCTCTCGACCAGCAGGGCGGACGGGGCCCCTTCCGCGACGAGGGGAGCTGCACAATGGATGTAGCCGAAGCCGATCGACGGGCTGGACGGCTCGATGCCGATGGTGGCGATGTACCCGGCGTCCGCGACGCGGACCGCCTCGGTCACCGCACGACGGAAGGAACGCTGGTCCTTGATGACGTGGTCGGCCGCGAAGGAGCCGATGATCACGTCCGGCTCGCGCTTGAGGAGGATGGCCGCGGCAAGTCCGATGGCGGCCGATGACTCCTTGGGCTCGCTCTCGAGGACCACGTTGTGGTCCTCGAGTTCCGGAATCTCCTTCTCGACGGCGCGGCGATGCGCACGGCCGGTGACGACCATGACCCGGTCCGGCCCGGCGAAGGGGGCGAGGCGCTCCCAGGTGTCGCGAAGGAGCGAGTTGCCCGACCCGGTCAGGTCGTGGAGGAACTTCGGCGCGTCCGCGCGGGACAGCGGCCAGAGACGCGAGCCGATGCCCCCGGCGGGGATGATGCTGTAGAACCGGCCAAGCGGGTCATCGGAGGTCATGCCCCCCACCATAGACAAGGGGGCCGTGAGCGGACGAATATCTCGATATCGAGCTATTTAGGGTGCCCTTGGGAGCGCGCGCGAAACACCCGGAATAGACTGGCAGAGCCAGCAGACAGCGCAAGGAGGCCCTCTCGTGACCACGGAGACGGCACGTACCATCGCGGCGCAGAAGCGCACCCCGCGCATCGTGACGCCGCGTCGCCCATCAGGCACCCTCTACCGGGGCCGCGAAGGCATGTGGTCGTGGGTGTTGCATCGGATCACCGGTGTCGCCATCTACTTCTTCCTGCTCGTCCACCTGCTCGACACCGCGCTCGTCCGGGTCAGCCCAGAGGCGTACGACGCCGTGATCAACACCTACAAGACCCCGATCATGGGTCTCGGTGAGATCGCCCTCGTCGCGGCGATCGGGCTGCACGCCCTCAACGGTCTGCGCATCATCCTCATCGACTTCACCGGCTTCGGCACGCGTCACCACAAGGTGATGTTCTGGGTCGCGATCGGTCTCTGGATCGTCCTGCTCGCCGGCTTCATCCCCCGCCAGCTCATGCACATCTTCGGAGGCGAGTGACCATGACCGCCATCCCGTTGCCCGGCTCCAACGAGCCCCGCAAGCGCCGCTTCAACCTCGAGAAGTGGGGCTGGTTCTACATGCGCTTCTCGGGCGTCATCCTCGTGGTGCTGATCTTCGGCCACCTCTTCGTCAACGTGTTCGCGGGTGAGGGCGTCAAGGCGATCGACTTCGCCTTCGTCGCGGGCAAACTCGCCAACCCGTTCTGGATCGTCTGGGACATGCTGCTGCTCTGGCTCGCGCTCATCCACGGCGCCAACGGCATGCGCACGATCATCAACGACTACGCCAACAACAAGCGCCTGCGCACGGTCCTCCTGACCGCGCTGGGTGTGTCCACCGCCGCCCTCCTCATTCTTGGGACCCTTGTGCTCACTACGTTCGACCCCTGCATCGGGGACCCCCAGTCCACCGGACTCCAGGAACTGTGTGCCGCCCAGTGAGTGACGTGACAGACATCCAGGAGTCCGAGGACGGTGCCGTGATCGACGGCGTCCACTACCACCAGTTCGACGTGGTCATCGTCGGCGCCGGCGGCGCGGGTATGCGTGCCGCCATCGAGGCGGGGCCGAAGGCGAAGACCGCCGTCATCTCCAAGCTCTACCCCACCCGCTCCCACACCGGTGCGGCGCAGGGCGGCATGGCCGCCGCGCTCGCCAACGTGGAGGAGGACAACTGGGAGTGGCACACCTTCGACACCGTCAAGGGTGGTGACTACCTCGTCGACCAGGACGCGGCGGAGATCCTCGCGAAGGAGGCCATCGACGCGGTCCTCGACCTCGAGAACATGGGACTGCCCTTCAACCGCACGCCGGACGGCAAGATCGACCAGCGCCGCTTCGGCGGTCACACCGCCGATCACGGCAAGGTGCCGGTCCGTCGCGCCTGCTACGCCGCCGACCGCACCGGCCACATGATCCTGCAGACGCTGTTCCAGAACTGCGTGAAACTCGGCATCAACTTCTTCAACGAGTACTACGTGCTCGACCTGGTGATGAACGGCGACCGCCCGGCCGGCGTCGTCGCGCTCGAGCTCTCCACCGGTGAGCTGCACGTCTTCCAGGCCAAGTCGATCGTCTTCGCGACCGGCGGCTTCGGCAAGATCTACAAGACGACCTCGAACGCCCACACCCTCACGGGCGACGGCGTCGGGATCATCTGGCGCAAGGGCCTGCCGCTCGAGGACATGGAGTTCTTCCAGTTCCACCCGACCGGTCTCGCCGGCCTCGGCATCCTCCTCACCGAGGGCGCGCGCGGTGAGGGCGCGATCCTCCGCAACGCCTCCGGCGAGCGGTTCATGGAGCGCTACGCCCCCACCATCAAGGACCTCGCGCCCCGCGACATCGTCAGCCGATGCATGGTGCAGGAGGTCGCGGAGGGTCGCGGCGCCGGCCCGCACAAGGACTACGTGCTGCTGGACTGCACCCACCTCGGTGCCGAGGTGCTCGAGACGAAACTCCCCGACATCACCGAGTTCGCCCGCACCTACCTCGGCGTCGACCCGGTCTACGAGCCCGTCCCGGTCATGCCGACGGCGCACTACGCGATGGGCGGCATCCCCACCAACGTCAAGGCGGAGGTGCTCAGCGACAACAACACCGTCGTCCCCGGCCTCTACGCCGCCGGCGAGTGCGCGTGCGTCTCGGTGCACGGCTCCAACCGCCTGGGCACCAACTCGCTGCTCGACATCAACGTGTTCGGCAAGCGCGCCGGCAACAACGCCGTCGACTACGCGAACACCGCCGAGTTCGTCCCGCTGCCCGCCGACCCGGCGAAGGCGATCCGCGACCTCGTCGAATCGCTGCGCGACTCCACCGGCACCGAGCGGATCGCCGCGATCCGCAAGGAGCTGCAGGACGAGATGGACAAGAACGCCCAGGTGTTCCGGACCGACGAGTCCCTCGAGAAGGTGACCGGCACGATCCACCGTCTCCGTGAGCGCTACCGCAACATCGCGATCCAGGACAAGGGCAAGCGGTTCAACACCGACCTGCTCGAGGCGATCGAGCTCGGCTTCCTGCTCGACCTCGCCGAGGTCGTCGTCTTCTCGGCACGCAACCGCCAGGAGAGCCGCGGTGGTCACATGCGCGACGACTTCCCGAAGCGCGACGACGAGAACTACATGAAACACACCATGGCCTACCTGACCGGTGACCCGCTCTCCGCCGATGCCGATGACCACATCCGGCTCGACTGGAAGCCCGTGACCGTGACCCGCTACCAACCGATGGAACGGAAGTACTGATGTCGACCGCCGTACTCGAGAACAACACCCCGGCGCCCGCCGCGGAGGTGAAGTCGTTCACGGTCACGCTCATCATCCGTCGGTTCGACCCGGAGGTGGACGCCGAGGCCCGCTGGGAGGACTTCGACGTCGAGATGTTCCCGACCGACCGCATCCTCGACGCACTGCACAAGATCAAGTGGGAGCAGGACGGGTCGCTGACCTTCCGTCGCTCGTGCGCCCACGGCATCTGCGGCTCGGACGCCATGCGGATCAACGGTCGCAACCGTCTCGCCTGCAAGACGCTCATCAAGGACCTCGACATCTCGAAGCCCATCTACGTGGAGGCCATCAAGGGCCTGCCGCTGGAGAAGGACCTCATCGTCGACATGGAGCCCTTCTTCGAGTCGTACCGCCAGATCAACCCCTTCCTCATGGCGACCTCGAAGCCGAAGGACGGCAAGGAGCGCATCCAGACCGTCGCCGCGCGCGAGCGTTTCGACGACACCACGAAGTGCATCCTCTGCGCCGCGTGCACGTCGAGCTGCCCGGTGTTCTGGACCGACGGACAGTACTTCGGCCCCGCCGCGATCGTCAACGCGCACCGCTTCATCTTCGACGACCGTGACGAGGGCTCGCAGGTGCGCCTCGACATCCTCAACGACAAGGAGGGCGTCTGGCGCTGCCGTACGACCTTCAACTGCTCCGAGGCGTGCCCCCGCGGGATCGAGGTGACCAAGGCGATCGCCGAAGTCAAGGCCGCTGTGCTGCGCGGTAAGGCCTAACTAGTCTGGAGAGATGACTTCCGCTGAATCCTCGCCGACACTGATCCAGCGGGTGCAGGGCATCGTCACCTGGGCGCTCGCGCTCAAGCCGGTCCGCGTGTTCATGAACTACGCGGAGAAGCGCGGTCCCATCCTCGCGGGCGGTCTCGCCTACCAGGCCCTGTTCGCCGGCTTCGCCGCCCTCTGGGCCGGGTTCTCGATCGCCGGCATCGTGCTGGCCGGCGACCTGCGGCTGCGGGAGGAACTGATCGACCTGCTCGCGCAGGCGGTCCCCGGGCTGATCGCCTCCGACACCGTCGAGGGAGCGATCGACCCGGACATCCTGCTCTCCGCCGGGGGCGCTTTCACCCTCGCGGCTGTCATCGCCCTCGTCGGACTGCTCGTGACGGCGCTCGGCTGGCTCGACTCGGCCCGCGCCTCCGTGCGGTCCCTGTTCGACCTGCCCGCCCCGACGACGAACTTCGCCCTCCTCAAGGCCATGGACCTGGGGATCGGCGTCGGGCTCGGCGTCGCCCTGCTGGTCTCCCTCGGCCTGTCGGTCGCGTCGACGGCCGCGACGGACTGGGTGCTCGGGCTCGTCGGGCTCGGCGACTCCACCGCCGCATTCGTGATCGGACGCATCCTGACCGCGCTGGTGATGTTCGGCCTGAACATGGTCACGCTCATCGCATTGTTCCGGCTCCTCTCGGGCATCCGGATCCCCTTCCTCTACCTCCGCGCGGGCATCGTCTTCGGGGCCGTGGGGCTCTCCGCCCTGCAGCTGCTGTCGTCCGCCCTCATCGGTGGTGCGCGCGCGAACCCGCTCATCGCCTCCTTCGCCGTCATCGCCGGTCTCCTGATCTTCGCCAACTTCAGCTGCCAGGTGATCCTCATCGCCGCCTCGTGGATCGCGGTGGACGTCGAGGACGACGGTCTCGTCCTCGACGAGGCGCTGCAGCAGCGTCGTCTCGAGGAGGCACGCGCGCTCGTCGCAGCGAACACCGAGGAGGAGCCCGCCAAACGCGGTCTGTTCACGCGGCTCTTCCGCCGGGATCGGTCCGACCCCGCCTGAGCAGGAGCGGTCGGCGGGACGTCGGCGGGCGCTCCTAGGATGGTGCGCATGGCCAAGCCGCTCCGCATCGCATCCGTCAACGTCAACGGCATCCGCGCCTCCTACAAGAACGGCATGGCCGACTGGCTGGCCGCGCGCGACGTCGACATCCTCGCCCTTCAGGAGGTCCGTGCGACCACCGAGATCGTGCAGGACCTGCTCGGGCCGGAGTGGGACATCCTGCACGACGCCGCGACCAAGAAGGGGTACGCGGGCGTCGCCCTGGCCTCCCGCCGCAAGGCGAGCATCCACCGAGTCGCGCTCGGGGCCGACGACTTCGACAGCGCCGGTCGCTGGCTCGAAGCGGACTATGAGATCGACGGCGGTGCGATCGTCACGGTGGTCAGCACCTACGTGCACTCGGGCAACGTCGACAAGCCCGAGTCGATGGTGGAGAAGTACAAGTTCCTCGACGCGATGACGGAGCGCATGCCCGAGATCGTCGCGCACAACCCGCTCGCCGTCATCATGGGTGACCTCAACGTCGGTCACCGCGAGCTCGACATCAAGAACTGGCGCGGCAACCGCAAGAGCGCGGGCTTCCTCGACAAGGAGCGCGCCTACTTCGACCGCTTCTTCGGCCCCGCCGGTGAGCAGGTCACCGGCGTCGACGGCACCGTCGGCACGGGTCACGGCTGGGTGGACGTCGGTCGCCAGTGGGCCGGCGAGGTCGAGGGGCCGTACAGCTGGTGGTCCAACCGTGGCCAGGCCTTCGCGAACGACACCGGTTGGCGCATCGACTACCAGGTCGCGACCCCCGACCTCGCGGCGACCGTCACGGACTACGCCATCGACCGTGCGGAGTCGTACGAGAAGCGGTTCAGCGATCATGCGCCGGTCGTCGTCGACTACGCGGTCTAGCGCGGTCGCGCTCGGCCTGCTGGTCGCGGTCGCGGGGTGCTCCTCACAGCCCACGACGCCCGACGAGGCGGTCTCGGTCGCCTGTTCGCAGGGCATCGACGGCGGCATGACCGTCACCGAGATCCTCGACCCGGCGGCGATCGCGGACAGGGCATCGGCAGGCGGGCTCTACGAGTTCGTCGCTGAGGGGCCTGGCGGCAGCGAGATGTACGAGGCGCACGGCACGGCGTCGTTCGACGGCGACACTGTCGAGGTCATCTGCTCGGTTGCCGTGAGTGACGGCAACGTCGTGGGTTCGCCCCTGTACTCGCGCCCCTGATCTCGACAGGCTTGATCGCCGGAATCGATACTCTTGAGGGCATGAGCACCAAGCCCCGTCTCTTCTCCGGCATGCAGCCCAGCGCCGACTCGCTCCAGATCGGCAACTACATCGGCGCGCTGCTGCAGTGGAAGGAGATGCAGGTCTCCCACGACGCGATTTTCTGCGTCGTCGACCTGCACGCGATCACGGTCGCGCAGGAGCCGGCCGCCCTGCGTGAGGCGACCCGCCGCACCGCAGCGCAGTACATTGCCGCCGGCATCGACCCCGAACTCTCCACCCTCTTCGTCCAGTCGCACGTCACTGCCCACCCCCAGCTCGCCTGGTTGCTCGACACGATCACCGGTTTCGGTGAGGCGAGTCGCATGACGCAGTTCAAAGACAAGTCGGCCAAGCAGGGCGCGGACGCCACCACGGTTGGCCTCTTCGCCTACCCCGTCCTCATGGCGGCCGACATCCTCCTTTACGACGCGGTCGACGTCCCGGTCGGCGAGGACCAGCGCCAGCACATCGAGCTCACCCGCGACCTCGCGACCCGCTTCAACGCCCGTTTCGGCGACACCTTCGTGGTCCCCCAGGCGCAGATCCAGAAGGCCTCGGCCAAGATCTACGACCTGCAGGAGCCGACCAGCAAGATGAGCAAGTCGTCGTCGTCCGAGAAGGGCGTCGTCTGGATGCTCGACGAGCCGACCGCGAGCGCCAAGAAGATCAAGTCGGCCACGACCGACAGTGAGGGCAGTGTGCGCTTCGACACGGCGGAGAAGCCCGGCATCTCGAACCTGCTGACGATCTACTCCGGGCTCACCGGCACCGCGATCCCGACCCTCGAGGACCAATACGCGGGACGCGGTTACGGCGACTTCAAGAAGGACCTCGCCGAGGTCGTCGCCGAGACCTTCGGCCCCATCCGCGCCCGCACGCTCGAACTGCTGGACGACCCGGCCGAGCTCGACCGCATCCTCGCCCGCAACGCGGACCGCGCGGCCGAGATCGCGGATGCAACCCTCGCGCGCGTCTACGACCGCATGGGCTTCCTGCAGCGCCGATGAGCACGCCCGTCCTCCGGACCGGACGTCTCATGCTCGACCGGTTCATGCCGCAGGACGCCGAAGCCGTGTTCGCGATGTGCCAGGATCCCGAGATCCAGCGATACACCAGCGTTCCGGTTCCCTACGGCCTGGAGGATGCGCGCGGATACATCGCGGAGCACACGACGGACGCGGACATCGACCTCTGGGCGATCCGCCGGGAGGGAGTCCTCGTCGGTTCGATCGAGCTGCGCGGCGTCCAGCCGGGTATCACCGACCTCGGCTACCTGCTGCACAGCGACCACCGCGGCCGCGGCCTCATGACCGAGGCGGTGCGCACGGTCGTCGAGCACGGGCTGAGCTCCGGCGCTCTCGACGTCATCCGCTGGCGGGCCATCGTCGGCAACACGGCGTCCGCCGTCGTCGCCCGTCGCGCCGGTTTCGCATTCCTCGGCGTAGTAACGGACGGTCTCGAGATCCGAGGCGTGCGACACGACGTGTGGACGGCCGAGTTCCGAGGCACCCCGAAGGAGAACACGCCGTGGCCGATCTGAGCGTCATCCTGTTCGACCTCGACGACACCCTGTTCGACCACGGCACGGCCGTCCGTGCCGGGGTGGCTGCGCACCGTGCAGCGCACGGCGGGGCGATCGCGGCGGCGGACGAGGCATCCGAGTTCGCCCGCTGGACCGCGCTCGAGGAGCACCACTACCACCGCTACCTCGGCGGGGAGCTGCCCTTCCTCGACATGCGACGCGAGCGCGCCCGTGGCTTCGTGGAGCCATACGGTCTCGACCTCACCGACGATGCGGCAGCGGACGACTGGTTCGGCCGGTACGTGCTCGAGTACCGAGCCGCCTGGGTGCTGCACGACGACACCCTGCCCCTGCTCGATCGCCTGGCCGGTCTCAGACTCGGCATCATCACGAACGCCGAGCGCGCCTTCCAGGTCGACAAGCTCGAGACGACGGGCATCCTCGACCGATTCGAGCACATCGTCGCCAGCGGGGAGGTCGGGGTCGTGAAGCCCGATGCCCGCATCTTCGAGCACGCTGCCCGCCTCTTCGGTGTGCCCACCGACTCCTGCATGTATGTCGGCGACCGCCTCGCCACCGACGCGCTCGGTGCCATCGACGCGGGCATGCACGGCGTCTGGATCGACCGGCCGGGGCGCGCCACCGACGCCGATCGGGAGCTCGCGGGGTCCCGCGGGGCACGAGTGATCCGGTCGTTGGACGAGCTGGCCGCGGGAGAGCGTACTCTTTAACAGCCCGACCACCACGTCGAGGCCGCTCGCATCCCGCCGCGACGCCGATCGCGCCCTCCGGTCACCGGATGCATCACCGCCCACCTTCACGATCCGTGGGCCTCCCCTCTGCGCCGACGATGCCGCATCGATCACCACCTCCGCGCGACCTCCGCCGGAGACACTGCCTTCGTCGGCATGAAAGAGACATCAGCATGACCTCCGCATCCACCGCGGCCCCCGCCGCCCCGGCCAACTCCCGCTCGCGCGTCATCATCGCGAGCCTCGTCGGCACCTCCATCGAGTTCTACGACTTCTACGCCTATGCCACGGCGGCGGTGCTCGTGTTCCCGACCCTGTTCTTCGCGAACGACGACCCCACGATCTCGCTGCTGCAGTCGTTCGCCGTCTTCGGCGTCGCCTTCGTCGCGCGCCCCATCGGCTCCATCCTGTTCGGGCACTTCGGTGACCGGATCGGCCGCAAGAAGACCCTGGTCGCCTCGTTGCTGACAATGGGTATTGCAACGGTCGTCATCGGCCTCATCCCCGCTGCGGCGACGCCCGGCTGGGCCGTCCTCGCCCCCGCCATCCTCGTGCTCATGCGTTTCGCCCAGGGCCTCGGCCTCGGCGGCGAGTGGAGCGGCGCCGCACTGCTCGCGACCGAGAACGCGCCGGAGGGCAAGCGCGCCATCTACGGCACCTTCCCGCAGCTCGGTGCGCCGATCGGCTTCATCCTCGCCAACGGCGTCTTCCTCATCCTCGCCACCACCATTGACGCGCAGGCCTTCCTCGAGTGGGGATGGCGCGTGCCGTTCCTCGCGAGCGCGCTGCTCGTGATCGTCGGTCTGTACGTCCGTTTCACCCTCATCGAGACGCCCGCCTTCACCAAGGTGATCGAGTCCGGTGAAGTCGCCAAGCTGCCGCTCAGTCGCGTCTTCAAGTCCAGCTGGCGCGAGCTCATCCTCGGCACCTTCATCATGCTGGCGACCTACACGCTGTTCTACCTGATGACCACGTTCACGCTGACCTTCGGCACGACCGCGGCATCCGCGGGTGTCGCGCAGGCAGCTGCGGAGGCCGCCGGCAAGCCGTTCAACCCGGACGCCTTCGTGCCCGGGCTCGGCTACGCACGCAACGACTTCCTCATCATGCTCATCGCCGGTGTCGTCTTCTTCGGAATCTTCACGCTCGTCTCCGGCCCGCTGGCCGAGCGCTTCGGTCGCCGCGCCACCCTCATCGCCACCACGATCGCGATCATCGTGTTCGGCGCGCTGTGGGTGCCGCTGTTCTCGAGCGGCTTCGTCGGTGTCATGGCGCTGCTCATCATCGGCTTCACGCTCATGGGCCTCACCTTCGGGCCGATGGCGTCGGTGCTGCCTGAGCTGTTCCCGACCAATGTCCGCTACACCGGTTCGGCGATCAGCTACAACGTGTCGAGCATCCTCGGTGCGGCCGTCGCGCCGTTCATCGCCGTCGCCCTGTGGGGCGCGACCGGTGGCAACCCGGTGCTCGTCGGCGTCTACCTGAGCGCCATGGGTGTCATCACCCTCGTCGCGCTCATCCTCTCCAAGGAGACGAAGGACGCCGACTACGCGGGCAACACCCACTAGTCGCCCCGCCCCTCTTCCAACTCAGGCAGTTCTTCGAAACCGCCCCTCGGCGCCCTGCAAAAGCGGGGCTGCTCGGGGCGGCCGAGAAGGACTGCCTGAGTTGCGTTGGCGCGAGGACGGAATCGGGCCGACGTCAGAGGACGGGGCCTCGTCGGTGAGACCGGACGGCTGCGATCACGGCCGCCATCATCTCCTCCGGACGATGGAGCACCTGGGCATACCGAAATCGGAGGGGTGTGATCCCCCGCGAAGCGACCGCGGCATCACGTTCGTAGTGCCGGCGACGTGATTCGATCGAATCGTCATGGCCGAGGACACCGTCCGTCTCCACGACCACACAGCCCTCCAACAGCAGATCGCATCGGCCGATCCCCGGCAGCACCACCTGCGGCTCGCACCGCAACCCGACGTCGCGGATCAGAGTGCGCGCCACCGACTCCAGCCCCGACTCCGCGCGTCCATCCAGCAGCGGGCGTATCGCCTGCAGGCGCGCAGGCACCTCGGCGAAGATCGCGTCGAGCTGTGCGACGCGCACGAGTCGCTCATGGATCGCACTGTCCAGAACGGCGATAGCCATGAGACGGTCCTGGCAACGCAGGACGTGGGCCAGGGCATCGGTCATCGCGACGGCTCCGTTCTTTCCGTTCGTCGACGGCGGCCACCAATGCAGCTCGCACGCATCATCGGGTTCCCGACTTGCGAATCGGTCATCCGGGTTGCGGAGGCGCGATGCCCGGTGTCGCATGCTGATGTGGGTGTCCTCGTGCGGCGGAACCCACAGGCCGGCTATCTGGGCCGCCGAAATGCAGGTCGCTCTCCCGCCGACCCGCACCGCCCGCTGGATATGGTCGTGCGCCCCGGGGAGGCAGTACCAGCCGCGACGCACCCGGACCAACCGTCCCGTCTGTATGGCGCGCGCGATGCCGTTCGGCGTGCAGCCGGCGGCCAGCAGGTCACGGCGATGCAGGGCGTCCTCGCGACGAAGTCGGAACACGCTCACAGGGTCCATGGGCGAACGATGCTGCCCTGCGCCGCCGAGCACGGGGTGCACACCCGGGATGTGGATCGCTCGCAGCGGTGGAGGAGTCGTCGCTCCGCTTCCAACTCAGGCAGATCGTCGGCCCGGGGGCGGTGTTCCCGGTCACCACGGGGCTCCGAGGAGCCGGCCCGGCGGTTTGCCTGAGTTGCGAAAGGTGACGGGGAATATGTGGGGCGGGATCGCGTTGCATAGACTCGTACAGAGAAAGTACGTGCTCCGGGGTCGGTGAAATTCCGAACCGGCGGTGACAGTCCGCGACCCGCGACCCTTTTCGAAGGGGGACGGTTGACCTGGTGGAATTCCGGGACCGACGGTGAGACATCAGTGATGGTGTCGAGTCCGGAAGGGAGGTAGCACGAGCATCGGCATGCCGATGACGCCAGCCATGGCGACCCCCGGAGTCCGTCGACCGACGACAGGAACCCGGATGACCGAGCCAGCACACTTCGAGCGCCTCATGCGCCGTGCGCTCTCCCTCGCCTCCCACGGCCCTGCGACGGGCGTCAACCCGCAGGTCGGCTGCGTCCTCGCCGACGCAAGCGGCGCGGTCGTCGCCGAGGGCTGGCACCGCGGCGCGGGCACCCCTCACGCGGAGGTGGACGCGCTGTCGAAGCTGGTCTCGACAGGCTCGACCCGCGCTGCCGGCCTCACCGCGTTCGTCACCCTCGAGCCCTGCAACCACACCGGCCGCACCGGCCCCTGCAGCGAGGCCCTCATCGCCGCGGGCGTCGAGCGCGTCGTCTACGCCGTCTCCGACCCGAACCCCGACGCGGTCGGCGGCGCCGAACGCCTCCGCGCGGCCGGCGTCGAGGTCGTCGGCGGCGTCCTCGCCGCCGAGGCCGAGGAACTGCTGCACCCGTGGCTCACCTCCGTGCGTCTCGGTCGCCCCTACGTCATCGTCAAGTGGGCCTCGAGCCTCGACGGGCGCGCAGCGGCCGCCGACGGCACCAGCCAGTGGATCACCGGCACCGCCGCCCGCCAGCACGTGCACGAGCGCCGCGCCCTCGCCGACGCGATCGTGGTCGGCACCGGCACCGTGCTCGCCGACGACCCGTCGCTGACGGCACGGGGTGACGGCGGCGAGCTGCTGCCGCACCAGCCGGTCCCCGTGGTCATCGGGGAGCGACCGGTTCCGGAGGGAGCGCGCCTGCGCGCCCACCCGGCCGGCCTCATCGAGACGGCCGGCCGCGATCTCCCCGCGATCCTCGCCGACCTCTACGCCCGCGACATCCGTCGGGTGTTTGTCGAGGGCGGCCCGACGCTGGCGAGCGCCTTCATCGCAGCGGGCCTCGCCGACGAGTACCTCATCTACCTCGCCCCCACGATCCTCGGCGGCCCCGGGCTGTCCGTCCAGGACATCGGAGTAACCACCATCGGCGAGCAGCGTCGCCTCACCGTCACCGGGCTCGAGCAGCTCGGCGACGACATCCTCATCACCGCACGACCGGAGGTCGTTTGATGTTCACCGGAATCATCGAGGAGCTGGGCTCCGTCACCGAGATCGTGGAGCAGGACGGCGCCGCGCGCCTCCGCGTCCACTCCCCCGTCGCCGCGAGCGACGCCTCGCACGGCGACTCGATCGCCGTCAGCGGCGTCTGCCTCACCGTCGTGGAACAGGGCGCCGACTGGTTCGTCGCCGACATCATGGCCGAGACGCTGCGCGCCAGCATCATCGGGAGCCTCCGCGAGGGCGACCGGGTCAACATCGAGCGCGCCGCGCGCGTCGACAGCCGCCTCGGCGGGCACGTCGTGCAGGGTCACGTCGACGGGTCGGGCACGCTGCTCGCCCGCACCGAGGGCGCCGCGTGGCACGTCCTGCGCTTCACGCTCCCCCGCGACCTGGCGCCGCTGGTCGCCAACAAGGGGTCCATCACCGTCAGCGGGGTCTCGCTCACCGTCAGCGCCGTGAGCCCCGCCACCGAGCCGGAGCAGTGGTTCGAGGTGAGCCTCATCCCCGAGACGCTCGCGGCGACCACCCTCGGCGCCCTCGAAGTCGGCGGAGCCGTCAACCTCGAGACCGACATCCTCGCCCGCCAGGTCGAGAGAATGCTTGCCTTCGCAGGCGAAAGGAGCGGGTCATGAGCCTCGCCGAGATCCCCACCGCCCTGGACGCCCTGCGCGCCGGGCGCCCCGTCATCGTCGTCGACGACGAGAGCCGCGAGAACGAGGGCGACGTCGTCATGGCCGCCCAGTTCGCGAGCCAGGAGTGGATCGCCTGGACGGTGCGCCACACCTCCGGGTACCTCTGCGCGCCGCTGACGAACGAGATCGCCGATCGCCTCGACTTGCCGGTGATGGTCGTCGACAATCAGGACTCTCGCGGCACCAACTACACGATCTCCGTCGACGCAGCCGACCGCACCTCGACGGGCATCAGCGCCTCCGACCGTGCCCACACCCTGCGGGTGCTGGCCGATCTGGGCTCGACGCCGGCCAGCCTCATCCGCCCCGGCCACATCCTTCCGTTGCGCGCGATCGACGGCGGCGTCCGCGAGCGTTCGGGCCACACCGAGGCGACGGTCGACCTGCTCAAGCTCGCCGGCCTCGTCCCGGTCGGCGTCATCGGCGAGATCGTCGCGGACGACGGAGAGATGATGCGCCTGCCCGGGCTCATCGCCTTCGGCGAGGCCGAAGGCGTCCCGGTCATCACGATCGAGTCGCTCATCGAGTTCCTGCAGGAGAAGCACTGCGACGTCGACGTGCCGATGCCGGTCGAGATCCCGGAGAGCTCGCGCGTCATCTTCGAGGTCGAGACGACGGTGCCGACGACGCACGGCTCCTTCCGCTTCCGCGCCTACCGCGACCGCATGACGGGCGCCGACCACGTCGCGATCATCGCGGGCGAGCCCACCGACGGCGCTCTCATCCGCGTGCACTCCGAGTGCCTCACGGGTGAGGTCCTCGGCTCGCTCAAGTGCGAGTGCGGCCCCCAGCTCGACGCGGCACTCGACGCGATCGCCGAGGCCG
>Ga0247810_10001517_pt1 | contig 14493 bp, 6 predicted proteins | sample UWRJL119311C1_FD_179918 | JGI IMG/M metagenome (GOLD analysis project Ga0247810, IMG submission 179918) | Plant litter microbial communities from Arlington Agricultural Research Station in Wisconsin, United States - UWRJ-L119-311C-1 | ecosystem: Environmental > Terrestrial > Plant litter >...
AACCCGCAGGTATAGAATGTACTACTAACCTTGAAGTACACGATAATATAATTGATTACATCAATTACCCAAAACGTATTTTTCCTATCGGACGCCTTGACAAGGCCAGTGAAGGACTGATCTTTATGACCAACGATGGCGATATCGTCAATAAAATACTCCGCGCAAGAAACAATCACGAAAAAGAATACACTGTTACTGTAAGCAGGCCTATAACTGACCGCTTTATCGAAAGAATGGGCAATGGAATCCCGATTCTCGATACCGTAACCAGAAAATGCAAAGTCGAACAGATCAGCAAATACAACTTTAAGATCATCCTGACCCAGGGCTTAAACCGCCAGATCAGGAGAATGTGCGAATACCTCGATTACGAAGTAACCTCTTTGAAGAGAATCCGCATCATCAACATCTCACTTGATGTACCCGTAGGACGATACCGTGACCTTACAGACGAGGAAATCAAGGAACTGAACCAACTGATCGAACCTTCAAGCAAAACCGAAGAAGCAAGCCTTCCTAGAGAGAAACAGGAGCCAAGAGCCAGAAGACAGGAACCGCGTGACAGAAGTAATGACCGTAACTTCAGCAGCGGCAATAGAATCCAGCCAAGAAACACTGAATCCAGGAATACCGAATCCAGAAATGCTGAACGAGGAAATACCGGTCCGAAAATAACTCCTACGCGAAACAATCAGCCAGACAATAACAATACGCCTCCGGTACGAAGAGCCGAATTCATCAGTAAAGACGATCCACGCTTCAAAAATAAAGAAGACTATTAATTCAAAATATTAAGTGATTTTTTAGTATCTTAACAGGTATTTCTCCTGTTAGGTATATTTAAACTATTCCTATTTAATAAAGTCACAAATAGTACTATTCTCTTTACAACACGTCTACTACTCTTATTGATTTTTTAAACTTTCAATTAAAACCTAACAGGAGAAAAATACCTGTTAGGACTGCAAGCGGAGACTTGGCTAATAATCTAAAAATAAACATAAAAAGCCTTAAATTTCTTTAAGGCTTTTTATTTATTTCTAAAAAACTATATATTATTTCCTGGCTTCTTTACGTTGCTCTCTCGCAAGCAAAGTATTTTTCAACAGCATCGCAATTGTCATTGGACCAACACCACCCGGAACAGGTGTTATGTGTGACACCTTTTTACTGACGTTCTCAAAATCAACATCACCCGTAATCACATATCCCTTTGGATTTGTTTCGTCAACAACACGGGTGATACCCACATCAATGATTACAGCCCCATCTTTAACCATTTCTGCCTTTAGATAGTTAGGCACACCCAAAGCAGTGATGATAATATCAGCCTGTGTAGTGATCTGTGCTATATTTTTAGTGTAACTGTGCGTCAGGGTTACTGTAGAATTTCCCGGAAAACCTTTTCTTCCCATCAGTATGCTCATTGGGCGGCCTACAATATGGCTACGGCCAATTACTACTGTATGTTTACCTTTCGTCTCTACATTATAACGCTCCAATAATTCAAGGATCCCAAATGGAGTAGCAGGAATAAAAGTCGTCATATCCAATGCCATTTTACCAAAGTTCTCCGGATGAAAACCATCGACATCCTTACTAGGATCAATAGCCATCAATACTTTCTGGGTATCAATCTGTTCCGGCAAAGGCAACTGTACTATGAAACCATCTATATTGTCATCCTGATTCAGTTCCTTGATTTTCTTTAATAATTCTGTTTCAGAAGTTGTGCTTGGCATTTTAACCAATGTAGATTCAAAACCCACACGCTCACATGCCTTCACTTTACTTCCAACATAAGTTAAACTTGCCCCGTCATTTCCAACAATAATCGCAGCCAGATGAGGCACTTTTTCCCCATTTAGTTTCATCTTATCGACTTCGGCAGTAATTTCGATCTTGATGTCCTCAGATACTTTTTTTCCGTCTAATAGTTGCATTCCTAATTGTTTGTAGTTAGTATATTAAAAATAAAAGACGTGAATTACCACGTCTTAATATTTATTTCATTCCTTTCATTCCGCCCATCATCTTCATCATGTTCTTACCGCCCGGACCCTGCATCATCTTCATCATCTTGCTCATCTGGTCAAACTGTTTCATCAGTTGGTTAACCTCCTCAATCTTGCGGCCTGCACCTTTTGCTATCCTGGCTTTTCTTTTAACGTCAATAATCGCAGGCTTACTTCTTTCACCCGGAGTCATTGAATGTATGATCGCTTCAATATGTTTGAACGCATCGTCTTCAATTTCGATATCCTTCATCGCTTTTGACGCACCCGGTATCATACCTACAAGGTCTTTCATGTTACCCATTTTCTTCACCTGTTGGATCTGAGTAAGGAAATCATCAAAACCGAATTCATTCTTAGCAATCTTCTTTTGAAGTTTTCTGGCTTCCTCTTCATTAAACTGCTCCTGTGCTCTTTCTACCAACGATACAACATCACCCATACCAAGTATACGTTCAGCCATACGGATAGGATAGAATACATCAATCGCATCCATTTTCTCTCCAGTACCTACAAACTTAATTGGTTTGTTGACTACAGATTTAATAGAGATTGCTGCTCCACCACGGGTATCACCATCAAGTTTAGTAAGGATTACCCCGTCAAAGTTTAGCCTGTCGTTAAACGCTTTGGCTGTATTTACCGCATCCTGTCCTGTCATTGCATCTACAACAAACAGTGTTTCCTGTGGTTGTATTGCTTTGTGGACATTAGCAATCTCGGCCATCATCTCCTCATCTACAGCAAGACGTCCTGCCGTATCGACGATAACCACATTATATCCTTTTTCCTTTGCGTATTTGACCGCATTTTGTGCTATCTCAACAGGATTGTTATTTCCAAGTTCAGAATATACTTCTACTCCTATCTGGTCACCAACTACATGTAACTGGTTGATTGCCGCAGGACGGTAAACGTCACAGGCTACCAGTAAAGGTTTTTTGTTCTTTTTTGTTTTAAGGAAATTGGCCAGTTTACCAGAGAAGGTAGTTTTACCCGATCCCTGTAGACCCGACATCAGGATTACCGTTGGCGCACCTGAAAGGTTAGTTCCGGCAACATCACCACCCATCAATTCTGTCAATTCGTCTTTGACTAATTTAACCAGCAATTGGCCTGGCTGTAAGGTAGTCAATACGTCCTGTCCGATTGCTTTCTCTTTTACTTTAGTCGTAAAATCCTTTGCAATCTTAAAGTTGACATCGGCATCAAGTAAGGCACGTCGCACTTCTTTTAATGTTTCGGCTACGTTTACTTCGGTTATTTTACCGTGACCTTTTAATATATGAAAGGCCTTGTCCAGTTTATCACTTAAATTATCAAACATAATTTTCTCTTTTATGAAGTGCAAATATAAGTTAAAGTTAGGAAGTTGGAAAGTTTTTAAGATGTATGATTGGGTTATAATTGAGATTTAAATCATTATAAATCCATTAAAGAAATTCAGACCGCAGATTAAATAATATTCCACTTAATCGAAAGTTGGCTTTCAATCTTTAAAACAGATTAATTTTTAATGAAAATTGCATTTTTGTTCGGGGTGAGTCCATGGTGAGTCCATGGTGAGTCCATGGTGAGTCCATGAAAATCACACTTTTTCATGGACTCACCCCGGATTCATCATTTACACAATACTGACTTATATCGAATATAATCCAAATTATTAATCATCCATTTTACGTCATGCAGATTACCAAACAACTCAAAACAAAAAAAAAGCTGCCTTTTTAGACAGCCTTTAAATGATATAAAGTATAGACTTAAAACTAAATGTATTCTATTGTTTTGATTTTATGAGTTGTACCAATCAGATGGATCATTTGAAAATTTAGGGTTATGATCCTGATACCAATTTCAGTTTTTAGAATTGGAAATAGATAAATGGCTGCGGCCCGCTGGTTGATGTTGCATATACTACCCAAAATGCAAGTGCCAATACCAATGCTTTCAATACAACAGGCAATTTATCAAACCCGATCTTCATAAAGCCCGTAACCCTGGATGGAAGGAAGTGCCAGACATATCCGATCAGCATCACCAGGAATACATTTCTATATCCTTCTATGATCGTGATCCATTCGTTTAGATGAAACTTAAGTTGGCCAATGTTCATGATCACATCAAATGCCGTAGAGAAATCCTTCGCACGGAAGAAAATCCAGCAGAACGCCACAAAATGAAACGTCAGCAATACTGAAATAACAGTCGTAATCGCTTTCCACAATGAAGGTTTTGCCTCTTTTTTAGACGGGAAGTATTCAGAAAATATTTTGTTTACGGCCAGTGCCAGTCCATGTAACGCGCCCCAGATGATAAACCTAAAACTTGGGCCATGCCACAAACCGCCCAATAACATGGTAGTCATCAGGTTCACATTTGTATAAAGCGTTCTTTTCCTGTCTTTGGAAAATAAAAAGGTTAATAGGAAAACAACTGTTGCAATCACAGCACCAATTAGAGGAATACTGCTGACATTGTAGTATACAACGCCCCAAGTAATCAAACCTCCGAAGAATAATATCGGAAACAAGAAACCCGCGATAGACCCGTTACGGTTTCCTCCTATAGAAATGTACAGGTAATCACGCAGCCAGGTTGACAATGAAATATGCCATCTTCTCCAGAACTCAGTAATCGATGCAGATTGGTAGGGGGTACGGAAGTTGGTCGACAACTTGAAACCCATTAATAATGCAATACCAATAGCCATATCGGAATAACCGGAAAAGTCACAATAGATTTGGATTGTATAACCATATGAAGCCATCAGGTTTTCGAATGCGGTATAGCTATTCGGGGCATCAAAAACGCGGTCGACAAAGTTAAGCGAGATATAATCCGAGATAAAGGTCTTTTTTATCAATCCGCCAATAATCAGGAACAGCGCATTGTTGACGTCGACCCTTGAAAGGTTTAACTTAGCATAGATTTGCGGAATAAATTCGGATGCACGTACAATCGGGCCGGCTACCAACTGTGGGAAGAACGATACAAAGAACATATAATCCAATATGTTTTTTGTAGGTTTTAATTCCCTACGATAGATATCGATAATATAACTCATCGACTGGAATGTATAGAATGAGATTCCTACCGGAAGTATGATATTGTGAAAAGGCACATGCCCGTCAAACAGGCCGTTATAGTTTTCAATCAGGAAATTGGTATATTTAAAGTAGCCGAGGAAACACAAGTTTAATATGACGCTTAAGATCAGGTAGAACTTTCGGTAACTTTCGAGCACTTCTTCATACAGCAGCTTGGCGAGATTATAATCTACTACACCCGAAAAAAGTAGTAATACAAAATAGATGCCACTGGATTTATAGTAGAAGAATAAGGAGAATGCAAATACATACAGGTTCCTGAATGCATGTGTTTTGGCTTTGGTCGAAAAGATATATAACGGATAGAATACCAAAAACAACCCTAAGAATAAGGCGGTATTAAATAATATAGGTCGTTTGGGATCATAAATGAACCAACTCTTAATATCGGCAATCGTCAGTTGCCCAAAAATCTCAACAAACCAATGTGGCAGGTCTAAAGTCATTACTCTTTGTCAGTTTTATAATTACGGAATGTTTCGAGAATTGCTTCCGATAGCAAGTCGCCCTGTTTTTCATAACCGGCTTTGGAGTAATGCACCCTGTCATTGGCCATCAAACCTCTCTTAAAATTCCTTGTTACGGCGTATAATCCACCCATTTGGGAATACATATCCCAGACTGCGAAATTATCTTCTTCAGCTACATTGCGGATCTTCTGTGCATAATCGGCCACAAAAACATTTGGGATCTTTCTCTTAAACATCGATGGCGAAGGAGTTGAGATCAAGATCTCTGCACCTGTCTCCTGTTCTTTAATGTTCTTTAAAAATAAGTCAAGCTGTGCCATATAATCTTCAGCCCGCATTTTGTCAAAAGATTCATTGGTGCCTAGCCCTACTATAATCAAATCCGGCTGTAGTGCTTTTAGCTGTTCGAAAAATAACGGGTATTTATTGAAGTCTGACAGTTTGGCGCCGTTTACACCTATGTTGTGGTAAATAATTCCGGAATCGTTATTCTCGAGTACCACCCCACTTAATGTAAACGTATTTTCATTTTTGTTCGGGAGCAGGTAGATTTTCTCTAGCGGTTCTTCTGTAATATAAAAATGGGTATCCTGGTCGGCAAGCAAAGGCAACGGAATAAATTCCGAGCGCTCTATCGATTTGCGCTGCATTTCATTGGTTGGGATCCGGAGTGTTTTTCCGGCACGGATAGTATTCGACCTCAGTCCGTTTGCTTTTTTAAGTTGGGCAACCGAAACATTATACTTATCGGCAATTATAGAAATAGCCTCTCCTTTTTTAATCTTATGCGTAATGGTTTTGGGAACAGAGGACTCCAGTGTTATAGTCCTCTTTGCGGTTGCGATATTAAAACTGTTGGCATTACCCGGAGTGATAATTTTTATTGTATTGAAAAAATTAGAGGCTTGCTTTGCGTTGAGCTCAATAGCAAAATCATCCGATTTGGAAGTCAGTGCTATACCGCTCAATCCTACCTTACTGCCGTCTATTTGAGACACGATACGATGGTTGTCCCAACTTCCATTAGAAGAAAAGCGGATATCCCAGGAACCGTTTGTCCTCGCGAGATTATGCGGAAAAACAAGGCCTCGGCCAGCATTCCCAAAAACAGCCTGTAAGTTCTCACGCACTTTGCTGGTCATCAAATCAGCCTGTATATGGGAATCCCCTATATGTACAATATTGATTTTACCCGAGTGGGTTTTTTGTAAATTGTATAATTTCTGCAAAAAAGAAGCCATCGCCTTTGGATTCTGGATCCCGTTTGGCGGTAAAATCTCCGGGACCGTATCGACCTCAACCGAATCTACAGCAACTGCAACGGAGTCCACGATCTGTGCCTGAATTCCAGAACAGAGTAATAACATTGTAAACAGCAGGTACAGTTTATTCAGCATCTTCACTTTCTGTATTCGGGGCCAGGCTGTCTACAGACGTCTGTTCTGCTTTCGGTTCACCCTCTTTGTTCTTTTTCAGTTTTTTATATTCTTCATATCCGCTGTCTACATGTTTGTAGATCATGGCTGCTACTTTCTTAGCGCCACGGAAATTGAAATGTGTATAATCTTTATTCGCCAATGCCGGCTCTTCTTCTACCCATTTAGTCATGGAGCCGTCTCCTCCCATTAAAGTATAAAGATTGACGAATCCCGATTGGGTTTTTAAAGCATAATGTTTCTGTGCATTGCTCAAAGGTACTACTGCCGAATCAGTTTTCATTTTGGTATCATATTTTGAGGCTTTGTCTGCAGTCGAGATTATGAGTATAGCTACACCCGGAAAACATTCTTTCAAACGATTTACCGTACGTGTCATACTTTTGTCATACCAGGTATAATCTTTAGTGCCATAGTTCAATACATTTGTACCGTAGTGTAATACAATCAGGTCGTAGTTTAGCTTCTGCTGGAACGCCTTCATTAGCGTTACATCAAACTTTGAGATTGGAATCCCTGAATTTCCCCTTTGGGAGAAGTTGTCGATATGCACACCTTTACCATCATCAAAGTTAAAACCGTATACCGGAATTGAGGCGGCATGCTTAAAGTTGACCTTGACAGATTTGAGTCCCGACTGAGAAAGCGTCAGCGTATTTAATGTATTGTTAGGCAGCAGTTTTTTATGCAGCGTATCTTTTCCTACCACATAACTGATCTCTCCTTTAGGATTGGCCGAACTTCCATAAAACAAAGTAGGGTTATCGAGTTGGGTAGTGTATTTTCCTGATTTGAATTTAACCCAGGCAGCATTAATGGTATCATTTGCAAAGAACACATGCCCATTAACCCCAAACGGTCGGATAGGATTTTTGACATTCAGGTACGACTGCATTCTCCAATTAGGTGAGAATTGGTGGATAATCGAGCTTCTTGAACCTGCAGATTCAGAAGTTATCGCAACAAACCCTACACCCTTGCCTCCGTATTTATTTTGGAAATTATTGCGCAGGTCCTGAACGATCATATCACCATCGGTCATCGAATCACCAAAATAGGCAATCCTGACATTGCCCTGCTGGGTTGTTTCCAATTGGTATAGTTTCTCATAAAATGGAACCAGGTATTGGTACCCTTTGTATTCCTCATAAGATTCATCAGGGAATGTTATACCGTTGGTCTCATAATACGTAATGGGCTGGTTCGCGAGAGTATCGCCTACTTCAGCCTTTGAAACCTCTTTACCGGCTTCGAAAGCATCAATCAGCATACTGTCGATAAGCACATTTTTTGTGGTACCTGCTTTTTCAGAAAAGATTTTCTTAGGCAGCACTCTTTTTACACCTAAAAAGAAGATTGCCGACAGCAAGATTATCAGGAATGACTGAAAAAAATACGATTTTGTTGTATTCACTTATAGAGCGGATTTTGCTTTTTTGAAAATTACATTCTTTCAGGAACGTGGATTCCTAATAAACTAAATGCTGAGGCTATAGTATCGGCAACTTTTGCAGACAGTTGTACCCTGAAGACTTTCTCTTCTGCTACATCGGCACCTAGTATAGACACTGCCTGGTAGAAAGAATTGTATTCCTTAACAAGATCATAAGTATAATTTGCTATTAATGCAGGGCTATGGTTATGGGCCGCATTCTGGATTACTTCAGGATATAATGCAAGTTGTTTTAAAAGTTCTTTTTCTTTTTCGTGTAGTGCCATTCCGTGCAGGCTTTTCTCGAAATCAAAGTCGGCTTTACGGATTATGGATTGGATACGCGCATAAGTATATTGGATAAAAGGCCCTGTATTTCCAGCAAAATCAACTGATTCTTCCGGGTTGAACAGGATTCTTTTCTTAGGATCTACTTTTAATATGTAATATTTAAGTGCTCCAAGACCGATAGTGTTGTATAGTTTGGCTTTTTCGTCTTCATTATAACTGTCTAGTTTACCCAGGTCTTCTGAGATTTTACGGGCAGTATCCGCCATTTCCTGCATCAGGTCATCAGCATCTACCACAGTACCTTCACGGCTTTTCATTTTTCCTGAAGGCAGGTCGACCATACCATAAGATAAATGGTAAAGGTTTACGGCCCATTCAAAGCCTAATTTCTTTAGGATTAAGAAAAGCACTTTAAAGTGGTAATCCTGCTCATTACCAACAGTATATACCATCCCGCCTACATCCGGATAATCTTTGACACGCTGTATAGCGGTTCCTATGTCCTGGGTCATATAAACTGCAGTACCGTCAGAACGCAATACGATTTTACGGTCAAGGCCTTCGTCTGTAAGGTCAATCCATACGGAACCATCAGGGTCTTTTTCAAAGATTCCTTTTTCAAGGCCTAGCTGCACGACTTCTTTACCCAGCAAATAGGTATTGCTCTCGTAATAGTACGAATCAAAATTAACACCCAGGTTTTTATAGGTTTCTGCGAAACCTGCGTATACCCATTGGTTCATTGTTTTCCATAATGCTATCACTTCTGGCTTACCCGCTTCCCAATCCAAAAGCATTTGTTGCGCTTCAAGAATTAGTGGCGCCTGCTTTTTAGCTTCGTCTTCCGTTTTGCCCTGAGCAATCAGTTCGCTAATTTGTCCTTTATATTTTTTGTCAAACTCAACATAAAAATTCCCCACTACCTTATCCCCTTTTAGTCCTGTAGATTCCGGAGTCTCTCCATTACCAAACTTCTGCCAGGCCAGCATTGACTTACAGATATGGATACCACGGTCGTTTATGATTTGTGTTTTATAGACTTTTTTACCTGATGCCTTTAAGATTTCGGCAACCGAATATCCCAATAGGTTGTTACGTACATGTCCAAGGTGCAAAGGCTTATTCGTATTTGGTGAAGAGTATTCAACCATTACGGCTTTTTCTTCTGCAGCTGGTGTTACAAAACCAAATTGTTTATCGCCTCTTATAGTATTGAAAAAGTCAACATAATAAGAGTCTGCTATTACCACATTTAAAAAACCGGCAACTACGTTAAATCTGCTTACGAGCGACACATTTTCTACCAGATAGTTCCCTATCTTATTACCAAGTTCGACGGGATTAGATTTAGTCTGTTTCAGCAATGGGAACAGGACTACAGTAATATCGCCTTCGAAATCTTTACGTGTTGACTGAAACTCAATTTTATCAATTGAAATCTCAAACAATACCTGTATAGCATTAGTGATTTCTGGAGTAAGAATCTGGGTCAGTTTCATTAGTTTATTTTTGAATGCGCAAAGATAAATCTAATTCCTTAAAATCAGCATATATATTAGTGAATTCATAACTCAATACAGGCATATGTTAAAAAAATATAACTATAACGTTGTTTTGCCGTAAACATAGGAATTTTATAACATGTTACTGTTATTACATTAGGTACATTCGCATTATTATCGCTAAGTTTGTTTGCAAAACTACATTTGTACTCATGAAAAAAAGCTTAGTCATTTCATTCTTGCTTCTTTCTTTTACTGTATTTTCCCAATCAATAACAGTAGACACCTCAACCTATACTCCTACCCAATTAATCAACGATGTACTTATCAACTCTCCTTGTGTCAACAGCAGCAATGTAACGTCACGTACAGGTACAAACTTTGGCTCCGTAAATGGGATTGGATATTTTACCAATACGAATCCTAACTTTCCTTTTGCGAGTGGTGTAATTATGACTACAGGAGATGCCACCAAGGCACCCAGCCCTAACAATACTATTCTTAGCGATGGCAATATGGCCTGGGCAGGAGATGCCGAACTTGAAGCCAACATCCTTTCACAGTCAGGGCTTGTAATGAATTCTATTAATGCAAGCGTACTGGAATTTGACTTTACGCCTAAGACGGCCAACTTTGATTTCTCATTTCTGTTTGCTTCCGAAGAATACGGTACTTCGCAATGTAATTATTCGGATGCATTCGCATTTTTGCTCACAGACCTTACGACTGGCGTAACGACCAATATAGCGGTAATCCCATCAACCAATATACCGGTTTCTGTTGAAACCATAAGGGATAATGCTTATAATGCAAATTGTCCTTCTGCCAATCCGGCCTATTTCGGCAGCTTTAATGTTTCAGGCTTTGGGCCTGCCATAAACTTTAACGGTCAGACAGTACAGATGTCCGCTACGGCAACAGTACTTACTACACACCAATACCACATCAAATTAGTTATAGCAGATGGTGGAAATAATATTGAATACGATTCGGCTATTTTTATTGAAGCAGGCAGTTTCAATATTGGACAGGATGTATTAGGCCCGGATTACACCATTGCCAATGGAAATGCAAGCTGCTTGGAGTCACCGACCCTGCCTATACTATCGGCAGCAGGTCTTGACCCGGCAACTACTTTCGTATGGAGAAAAGGAAATGCGGTAATTGCCGGACAGACTTCTTCCACTTTGGACTTAAATACGGCAACGTTACCGAGTCCGCTAACACCCGGACAAAATATATTCAGCGTAGTTTATACAGAACCGGGTTGTGTTGGAATAACCGACAGTATAATCGTAGAGATTTATCCGTTAATCCGAGCTATTGCTAATGTGCCTAACATTTATGAATCCTGTTCGGCAGTGATTACACAAAGTTTTGATCTTACAAAAAATACAACGATTATATTAAACAACAATACACCAGCAAATATTGCTGATGATTTACCAGCTGACACCCAGATCAGTTATTACCTGAGCAGTGCCCTTGCCGCTACGGGAAACACTGCAGACCAATTATCAAGTCCTTATAGTACAACAAATCAGAGTACTACTATATATGTAAGAATCCAAAACCCAACAACCCAGTGTTATACGATACGGTCGTTTAATGTTGAAACCGTACCGGCACCTGTTATTGCAGCAATTCCTGCTCCACTTAGCTCCTGCTCCGGAAGCACAAATACTCCCGCAACAGCATTGTTTGACCTGGATGCCGCAAAAGCGGCTGTACTGGGATCACAGGATCCGACATATAACATTGTTAGTTTTCACAGCACACAGCAGGGTGCTGACAATAAAACTGCAATAATCAATCCTAATGCCAATAATCAGATTTCAACAGTTTCGACTACAATTTACATCAGGATACAGAATGTTTCAAATCCGAATTGCTACACTACGACGAGCCTTGTCCTGACCGCATCACCTCTTCCAAAAGTGGATTTTTTCCCTGATGTATTTGTTTGCACCTCTTATTTATTAGAAACGCCTGTTGAAGCTGGAGTAGAATATTGGACCGGAACAGATGGTACAGGAACCCAGCTTTTCCCCGGGGGGATTGTTAATACCAATATGACTATTTTTGTGTACGCCTCAAATGCTGGGTGTAGCAACGAAAGTAGTTTTTCAGTAACAATATCCGACTTACCACTCATTACTCCTCCAACAGCAACTTATTGTACAGAATACCGATTACCAGTATTACCTTATGGCAGTTATTTTACAGCTCCGAATCCTAATGGCACACAAGTAGCGGCCGGAACGCTGATCACTGAGACAACTACCTTATATGTGCGATTTACAGATGATACAGAAACACCCGTTTGTGTACAGGAAAGAGCTTTTACTATTACTATAATACCTTTTACCGTACTTCCCTCCTACAGCAATAAATTCTCATGTAATGCCTATACTTTGCTTGCTGATACTTACGGCGGCACCTATTATGCCGGCACAAATAAAACAGGGGGCATTATTGCTCCCAATACCGTAATAACCAGTACTACTACAATATATGTTTATAAAGAAACCGGAACAAGCCCTTTAAACTGTAAATCCCAGAGATCATTTACAGTATTTATTACCCTTAGCAGCATATCTCCTGTAAGCATGGAGTCATGCTCTACTTATATTTTACCAGCATTGCCAATTGGGCAATATTGGAGTGGTCCTTCAGGTACCGGCACACAATATAATGCCGGCGATCCAATTACAGATACGACCACATTATTTTTTTATGTACCGGGCGAAAGTTGTACTTACAATTATTCTTTTACAATTACTGTGATACTTCAGGCCTTACCTCCAATGCCAGATATAGAGGTCTGTGAGTTATACCTGCTTCCTGCAGTAGCACATTCAGGTAATTACTATACGGGATCTTTAGGAACAGGTACACAGTTGGCCGTAGGTTCACAAATTTCTACTACACAAACCGTTTATTTTTATGACAAGGCGCCAACAGGTACTTGTTATGTACAGGAAACTATTTTGATCAAGATCAATCCTGCACCACCTATTGATACTAAACCTGCCCAGGTAGCAATATGTAATGCGACCTACACACTTGGCGACCTCGTAAATGGTGAATACTATGAATTTTCAGGCGGCCTTTCTCCAACAAATCCTATCCTTGCACCAGGAACGGTGATCGCTGCTTCCAAGACAATCTACATACGTTCAGAAGCAATTGCTCCGAGTACTTGCTTCAAAGAATACAGTGTTGAAGTTATAATAGACAATATCCAGGTTAACGATATAGCCGATGTTTACAGCTGTGATACGTATCAGCTACCTGCAATCACAGGGATTGGTAATTATTATACGCTATCTGGTGGACCTAAAACTGTAGGCAACGTTCAGAAAAATCCGGGTGATCCAATAACTACTACGACCACTTTATATGTATATGCCGATAACAACAACCGACTGCTGTGTTCAGACGAAGATGTATTTACCGTCAACATTTTAAATACTCCAGTTATAGACCCGATTACCAATCCGGATCCACAATGCGACTTTTATCTTTTACCGGCATATAATACATTTACATCTACTCCTGCCAATGCCGTAAACCAATATTATACTTTACCCGGAGGTTCTGAAGTCTCCGGAAATACACAATTGTTTCCCGGTGATTCTATCACAGCTACCACTACAATTTATGTCTCTGCAGCTGTAGGAACCGCAGCCACAAAAATTTGCTTTAGCGAACAACCATTAGTTGTAACAATAATCCCAACACCTATACTTGATCCAGTAGGCAGCGTTAATGCTTGTAATACCTATACACTTCCGGCACTTACCGAAGGTAATTATTATTCCGATTCTGCCCACACCCTACCTATCACTAATACCACACTTACCGCCACACAGACTGTATATGTATATGCGGAAAACGGAACTGCGCCATTTGTCTGTACTGCGAGTGCCGACTTTATTGTCGACATTAACACTGAACCAACTATAAGTCCGGTACCTGACACCCTACTGACAGTTTGTGACACAGATGGGGTTAACGATTTTAAGGCAGACTTTGATCTAGACAGCCTTACTTCGACTATATTGGGTACACAAGATCCAACTGAATTTGGAGTTTTATATTACGAATCACTTAACGACCTGACGGCAGACACTCCTATAGCAACTGATGGAGGTACAGCATTTGACGCGAATATATCGGTAATTTATTTCAAAGTATACAATCTTACGGGGGCCCAGTGTTTTGTCTCTGATAG
>Ga0247810_10001518_pt1 | contig 14488 bp, 14 predicted proteins | sample UWRJL119311C1_FD_179918 | JGI IMG/M metagenome (GOLD analysis project Ga0247810, IMG submission 179918) | Plant litter microbial communities from Arlington Agricultural Research Station in Wisconsin, United States - UWRJ-L119-311C-1 | ecosystem: Environmental > Terrestrial > Plant litter >...
GCTCAATCTGGCCGAACCGCCGACGGCGATCATTGTGGCGAATACCGCCCAGGTTGCGGCGAGTGTGCGGCGGATCCGCCAGTCGTCAATCCGGGTGCCGGAGGATCTGTCGTTGATCGTCTTCGACGACAACCCGTGGACGGAACTGTTTACCCCGTCCCTCACGATCATGCGCCAGCCCATCGCGATGATGGCCTCGCACTCGGTCGATCTTGCATTGGCACGGATCGGCGGAAGCTCGGAGCCGCACTCCGTGGTGATCGAAGCCGAGTTTGTCGTGCGGTCCAGCACGCAGGCCCCGGCCTAACACCACCGCGGAACCGGGTGTCCCCGGTTCCGCAGTGGTGGTTGTCAGCGCCGAGGGCTAGCCGCGAACCTGTTCAACCCATTCCTGTACCTGGTCGGGAAGGCCGTCGATGATGGGCTGCGTCGCCTCGACCCAGTCGTCGAGGTCCGTGATCTCATGGAACTGGGCTCCCGCCGCCTCCAACTCGGCACGGTACTTCTCGGTGTCAGCGATCGTCGTCTCCGTGTAGGTCTCGCCAACCTCGTCGGCGGACTCGCGGATGATGTCCTGCTGGGTTTCGGGCAGGGACAGCAGCGCGTCGTTCCACGCGATGAAGTGGTAGTTCGCGTACATGTGGCTGGTTTCGCCGATGTGTGGAGCCACCTCGTGGATGCTGTTGAACAGGATGGCGTCGAGCGGGTTCTCCTGTCCGTCGAGCACCCCACTCTCGAGCGCGGAGTAGACCTCGTTGAACGGGAGCGCCTCGGCGCGTGCGCCGAGAGCCTCCCACGTCGCGAGCATTGTGGGTGCGGACGGCGTGCGGATGGTTTTGCCCTGCAGCTCGTCGAGGTTCGTCACCGGTTCTTTGGTGGTGAGCTCACGGGGGCCGCGGTACATATTGCCGAGCATCTCGTATCCGGAAGCATCCGTAATCGCTTGCTTGATCTCGGTGCCCAGCTCGCCATCCCACACCTCGAAGAACTGGTCTTCGTTTTCGTAGAGGAAGGGCGCGGTTTCGATGCTCGAGAGATCGGTGTACGCCTCGACGGCGAGCAGGCTCTCGATCACAATGTCGGTGCTTCCGAGCTGCAACCCCTCGATCATCTCCTCCCAGGTGCCGAGGGTGGACGCCGGGTGGATCTCTACGGTGATCTGGCCGTCTGACTTCTCCTCGACGAGGTCCTTGAACTGGACCGCGGCGATCTGGCGAGGGTCAGTGTCAGCACCGGCATGGCCGAGAACAAGCTTGACGGGCTCTTCCTCGCCGGGCTCGGCGGAGCCACCACCCCCGGAGCATCCGGCCAATGCCAGAGCGCCAAGAGTGAGGGCGACGAGTGCGGTGTGTTTCTTCATGGTCACTTCCTTGTGTCATGTTGTGCAGGGATGGAGCAGGGATTGGTGGTCAGTTGAGGAGATTGGGAAGCCAGAGTGAGATCTGGGGGATAAAGGTGATGAGAAAGAGGTAGATGATTCCCATCAGGAGGAACGGTCCGACGGCCTTCACCGCCTGGAGCATGCTCACCTTCGCGAGCTCTGCCGCGAGCATCAACCCGACTCCCACGGGTGGAGTGATGAGCCCCACGCTGAGGTTCGCCACAATCACGATGCCGAGGTGCACGGGGTCGATACCTAGCGACGTCGCTACCGGGAACAGGATCGGCGCGATGATGATCAGCGCGGCGTTCGCCTCGATGAACATTCCTGCGACGAGCAGCACGGCGTTGATGAGCAGGAGCAGCACCAGCGGGTTCTCGGTGACCGAGAAGATCGCCTCCGCCGCGGCCTGGGGAACGAGACCCGAGGTGAGCGCCCACGAGTAGATCTGCGCCGCGGAGAGCACCAGCATGATGAGTCCGATGATCACCACGGAGTCGGCCAGCGCGTACACGAGCCTCTTCCACGACAGTTCGCGGTACACAAAAAAGCCGATGGCCAGCGCATACACAACGGCGATGGCCGCTGCTTCCGTGGGGGTGAACACTCCGAAACGGATTCCGCCGAGAATGATGAGCGGAAGCAGAAGCGTCGGGATCGCGCGATACAGGGAGATCAGAAACTTGGGGCGATCCTCCTTGGGGATGGTTCCCAGTTTGTTGAGGTCTTTCGCTTCCGCCATGGCCTCCTTGGTGAATCCCCATTTTTTCGCCGTTAGATGCACGGTGATCATCAGCATGACCACGTAGAGCACAGCGGGAACGATCCCGGCGAAGAACAGGGCGCCGATGGAGGTGCCTGTGACAACGCCGTAGACAATCATGGTGATACTTGGCGGCATAATCGGGTCGACGACGGGCGCGGCGGCGACAACAGCTGCCGCGTATTGCGGGCGGTACCGCCGATCCTTCATGGCGGGGATAACGATGCGGCCGAGGCTCGAGACGCTCGCGACGGCGGAGCCCGAGATACCACCGAAGAGCAGCGACGTGATGGACATGGACTGGGCGAGCCCGGCGCGCATCCCGCCGACCGCAGAGTCCGCGACATCAAGCAGTCGCTTGGTCATTCCACCCTCGTTCATCACCGCGCCAGCAAGAATAAAAAGCGGGATGGCGAGTAGGGGGAAGGGTGTGATGCCGGCGACGATTCTCTGCGCGGCGATACCGAGCGGTACGTCGGTGACGAGGACGAGAGTCAAGAGGGAGGCAGCAGCGAGAGCGAACCCGACGGGAACGCGCAGCAGCATCGCCACGGCGAAGTTGCTCAGAATAAGGGGTCCCATGATTACACCTCTCCTTTGATGATGATCACGTCAGCGGGTTGGTAGAGCACCGGTGCCGTCAGCGGGTCGACACCCTGCGGTGCGTGGAAGAGTTTCCACCAGGCCTCGATGGCAAAAATGAGTGAAAACGCCGATCCCACGGGCACGGCGAGCGCAACCCACCCGAACGGCACCCCCAACCCGGGCGAATTGCGTCGGAACGACGGCGGAAGAGCTTCGAAGCCGTACCAGACCAGTGCACCGAGCACTGCAACAACGATCACGGCGGTGACCGTCTCGAGGATGCGCATCAGCCAGCGCTTGTAGGGCACGTACTCCCAGATGTCGAGCACCATGTGGCGCCCGCGGCGTACACCGAGTGCGATCGCGATCATCGCGAGCCACACAAACGCGTACGAGGCCAACTCAACCGTCCACGAGGCGGACGACTCCGTGACGTATCGGGAAATGACCTGCCAGCTCACGGCGAACACCACAATGCCGAGCAGGACTACGCATATGACTTGGAGGACGCGGTCGAGGCCGCTGAGTATGCGGTCGATCCACGAAGTCGTTTCCATTTATCGCTCCTTTGCGAAAGATGTCTGCGTCCCACGTCCCAGTGCGAGTGGGAATACGGAGAGTGTAACCGATACCACTTTGTTTACAAAGAAGTAGTTTCGGCACACCACTCGTGTGTACTGCAGCCGTTTAACACAAAAGCGCCGGGTCGGATCCCGTATCACTCAGTCATTTGACTGACGACACAGGGCCGACCCGGCGTGCGAGGTGAAGTGGGGTTAGAGCGTTCCCTGCAAGTCCGTTCCCGCCGGCAGCGGCTCGAGTCGGGTCACTTCGACGGGGCTTGCGAGCTTTCCCTCGAGCGAGGCGTTGAGTGCGGCGACCGCGGCGCCCGCACCATGAGAATCGAGGAGTTCAGCCGAGTCCCACTTTTCGATCATCACAATCGAATCGTCCGGCGCACGGTGGATGGCGTACAGCAGACAGCCCGGTTCCTCGTGGACGGCAGCGATGGCCGGAAGAAGCGCGGCGTGCACGGCCTCGAACTGACCGGGTGCGGGGACAAAAACAGCAGTGACAACAATGGGTTCAGTCATGATGCTGCCTGATCGTACACACAAAGAGACACCGGGAGAATGCTTGACAGGGGCTCTGGCCTGCCGCATTTTTTATTGGACAGGCCTCGACGCGCACGTGCGGGTCGGGCTGCCATCACCTACAAAGGAGTAGTTGTGAACCTGTTCTCTCTGATGCAGCGCCGCACCGAAGCTGAGGGGCCGATTCGCGTCGGCGTTATCGGTGCCGGAAAATTCGCCTCCATGTTCCTCACCCAGGCGCTCAATACCGACGGTATCCACGTTGTGGGTGTGGCCGACATCAACGTTCCCAAAGCGCGCGACGCCCTCAAACGCACCGGCTGGCCCGACGAACGTTATGCGGCGGCCTCGCTCGACGAGGCCCTTCGCACCGGCGGAACCGCAGTGATCGACAGCGCCGACGACCTGATGGCGCTGCCTCAGGTCGAGGTGATCCTCGAGATCACCGGCAACCCGATTGTGGGCACCTATCACGCGCTCACGAGCATCGACCACGGCAAACACGTGATCATGGTGAACGTCGAGGCCGACTGTATGGTCGGGCCGATTCTCCAGCGGCGGGCGGCCGCGGCGGGTGTTGTGTACGCCATGGCTTATGGCGACCAGCCCGCGCTGATCTGCGAACTGGTCGACTGGTGCCGCACCGTCGGGTTCGACATCGTCGCGGCGGGGAAGGGCACCAAATATCTGCCCGAGTACAACTACTCCACTCCCGACACCGTGTGGGACTACTACGGTTTTTCCGCCGAGCAGCTGGAGACGGGGGACTTCAACCCCAAGATGTTCAACTCCTTCCTCGACGGAACCAAGTCGGCAATTGAGATGGCGGCGGTGGCCAATGGAACCGGGCTCATCCCGCAGGAGGAGGGGCTGTTTTTTCCGCCGGCCAGTGTTGATGACCTGCCAACGGTGTATCGCGAGCGCTCTCTCGGCGGCAGCCTGACGCGTCGGGGCACCGTGGAAATCGCGTCGAGTCTGTACCGCGATGGCTCCGAAGTGGAGCGCAATCTCCGCTGGGGCGTTTTTATCACCTTCGAGGCGAAGACGGATTACGCCGTGCAGTGTTTCGCCGAATACGGGGTGCTCACCGACGAGACCGGGCGGTACGGTTCGCTCTACCGTCCGTACCACATGATCGGTTTGGAGCTCGGGGTGAGCGTTGCCGCCGCCGTGCTCCGGGGTGAGGCCACCGGGAGCCCCACCGGCTTTCGGGGCGACGTGGTGTCGACCGCGAAAAAGGACCTCCGTGCCGGCGATACCCTCGACGGCGAAGGGGGCTACACCGTCTTCGGCAAACTGGCGCCGGCCCACCTGTCGCTGGCCAACAACGCGCTCCCGCTGGGGCTCGCGCACGGAGCGAAGCTCATCCGTGACGTGGCCAAAGACCACACGGTGTCGTGGGACGACATCGAGGTTGACGACTCGCTGCTGGCCGTTCGGGTGCGCAAACAGCTCGAGTCTGAATTCCGCACTGAGGCGTTATAGCTCGTTGAACACTGGTGCGCAGGCGCCGAGATTTATATTCTCGGTAGACGGCCGTTCCAGATGGCTGACTCTGTGGAGGATCAATGGCGATTTTTCAATCTCGGCTGGGATGCTCGTCGATCAGTTTTCGGCATCAAGACCTCCCCACCGCACTCACAACAATTCGGGGCCTCGGTTTCGAGGAGATCGATCTCGGGGCGCTCCCCGGCGTCTGCGACCACGTGCCGTATGTGCTGGACAGCCAGTCGGTGCACGCGGTTGCCACTGACGTTCTTGCCTCTGGGCTCCGCGTCCGCACGGTGAACGGCGACATCGGTGACCTCAACCAGCAGCTCACCGACGCGGAACAACAATCCAGGATGGACCACCTGGACATGCTGCTCACCCTCACGGACGCAATTGGCGGCAGGGCTCTTGTTTTGCCCTGTGGCGCGATCGACCACAACCCCGTGCGGAGCCTCGACGAGGATCTCGACCTCGTGGCATCCCAACTCTCTGCGGCAGCCCAGCGCGCGGACGCGTTTGGTATCGAGGTATGGACGGAATCGCTGCACTTCTTTCGGCTGTGCTACAACATCGAGCGAGCGGAACAGCTCAGCCAGAGACTCGCGGGGTCGGGTGTGCGGCTGGTGATGGACTTCAGTCACATCACGGCATCCGGCAGCGATCCCCGCGACTATGTCGACCGGTTCGCCGACCAGATCGCACACGTCCATTTGCGCGACGCCGTGCCCGGCAATATCCATCTCAGTGTTGGCAACGGCTCGGCGGATTTTGCCGGCGGATTGCGGGCGCTCGCCGAGGCGGGATACACCGGCCACTTCGCGCTCGAACTCGAAACGCGTGACATCAGCAATGACGAACGCCCCGAGGCGACCGCACGAGCGGGGGCTTTTATCACCCCACTGATCTGAGCGTGCCCGCCTCTCGTCACCCACCTTTGAAGGAGAATCATGTCCAGCACAATCCAGCGCACCGCGGTCCTCACGGGTGCGACCTCAGACCGCGGTATCGGCCTCACCACTGCACGGCGTTATGCCCGGGAGGGATGGGCCGTGGTGATCCTCGACCTCGACGGCGACAAGTCCGCCGCCGTCGCAGCCGACATCGCAACCGAGTTCGGCGTGCCGACGTTCGGGCACCGCATCGACGTCGCTGATGAAGCATCCGTCACCGCAGCGTATGACGCCGTGAGGATGGAAGTCTCCGCCGAGCGACTGCCCGCCGTCGGAGCCCTCGCCAATATTGCGGGAATCACGTCGCCCGTACCGTTTCTCGAGACCACTCTCGAGCTGTGGAACAAGGTAATGGCTGTGAACGCCACCGGCACCTACCTGGTGAGCCGCGCTTTTCTCCCCGACATGATCGACAACAAGTGGGGTCGTATCGTGAATATGTCATCGGTATCCGCGCAGCGCGGTGGCGGGGTGTTTGGCAAGGTTCCGTACTCGGCCGCCAAGGCCGCGATCCTCGGGCTGACCAAAGCGCTCGCTCGGGAACTGGGCTCCAGTGGTGTGACTGTGAACGCCGTTACCCCCGGTGCCGTTGATACCAATATCCGGGTGGGAAGTACACCAGAGATCGAGGCGGCCATCGCTGCGGACATCCCGCTCGGGCGCACGGCCTCAGCGGAGGAAGTCGCTGCGGTGATCACCTTCCTGTCGAGCGAGGACGCGGGGTACCTGACCGGGACAACCGTGGACATCAACGGAGGTAGCCACATCCACTAGGAATCCGGGCGAGCGGAACCGCACCCTAGGCTGTGGCCATGACGTCATCCGATCCCGCCGTGCCCGCCGACGAGATTCCGCCGTCGGCCCCGAAGTGGGCGCCTCCGGGTTCGAGCGAGACGCCGGGTCCGCCGTTTTATCCGTCGGTTGCCGGGATGCTCGGCGCGATAGCGCTCGGTCCACTTGCTCTGGCGCTGACCGGCATTGTGGGAACCGTGGTGAGGATTCTTGTTCTCTGCACGATCCTCTATCTCGTGATTCGTCTGAAACCACGCGGTTTCACTGGGGTGTGGGGGCCGCGCAGCTGGTCGTGGAAACCGCTCGCGCAGTTGGCAATCCCGTTACTGATCGTTTTCGCCATGAGCTCCATCGTCTTTCAGGAGTCGGGCCGCACGTGGTGGGTGCCGCTCGCGGTTGGGTGTGTTGTTGCCGGTCTGACTCTTGTTGTCGGCGCTGTCGTTCGCGCTCGGGGGCAAAAACAGATCTGACGGCGGCTCGGGGCGACACCTGGTCGCAGCTATTCGCGCACCACGTCCGAGGGGTTTTTGTCGACGCGGCGTCCTCGCCAGGCCGGCTGACGGAGTTTGCCCGTCGGCGTCCACTCGGCGAACTCAACTTCGCCCACCAGCTCCGGGCGAACCCAGTGTGCGCCGGCGGCATCGATCCCGGGGATGTCGATAAAGGGGGATGCGTCGTGGGTTAGCCCCTCGAACTCCTCGAGTAATGAGTCGAGCATGTCGTCGTCGAATCCGGTGCCCACTCGGCCGATGTACTGGAGTCGCCCATCCTCCGCGGGAATCCCCATCAACAGCGCGCCCACGGTGCCCTGGCGCCTGCCTTTGCCTGGCCGCCATCCGCCGATGACGACCTCCTGCGTGTAGTGGTGTTTTACCTTGACCCATGCACCCGAGCGGCGCCCCGGCGCATAGGTACTGTCGCGCCGCTTCGCCATCACACCCTCGAGACCGAGCGATTGACTGGCCTCGAGTGCGGCTTCCAGATCCGTATCGAACGCCTGAGGTACCTGAAGCCGTTTGCCGGGGGTGGCCACACGCTCGAGTGTGTTCCGTCGTTCGCTGTAGCTTCGGCTGAGCAGCGACACGGTATGCGAGCGACCCGCCTCGGTGGCTTCGAGAATGTCGAACGCAATAAACCGAACGGGAACATCCTTTGTCGCCGCGGCGATCTCGGCGGTGCGCCGCAGCTTCATCCGTTTCTGCAGCTGCGAAAAGCTGGGGCGGCCCGAGCCGCCGAACGCCACAATCTCGCCGTCGACGATGGCGTCTCCGGTCACGTCGCCGGCCAAGTCAGCCAGCTCGGGATAGGTCGCGGTGAGGTCGATTCCGTTGCGGCTGACCAGAGTGGTTGTGCCGTCCTTGAGCGTCGCGAGTGCCCGGATGCCGTCCCACTTCATCTCGAAGGACCACTCGTTGTCGTCGAAGTGGTCCGTGGCGCTGCCCGTGGTGGCGAGCATCGGGCTCACCGCGCGGGTTTTACTCGGCGAACGACTGGCGGGCGCTGCGGCGCTGTCGGCCGAAGGTTTTTTATCCGGATCCATGAGGTGGATGAGCCAGTTCGACTCCTCCTTGCTCGAGTGGCTCGACGCGGAGTCGCTGCGGGACCGACCCGTGTGAATGAGGGCATACCGGCGGTCACCGCGAGTGTCACTGTGGAGCACGGCGATGACCTCCTTGCCTTCCCGCCATTTTTCGAGGGTGTAGGTGCCCGCGTCCCAAATGGATACCGACCCCGCGCCGTATTCTCCGCGGGGAATATCTCCCGCGAACGATCCGTATTCGAGCGGGTGATCCTCGGTCTGCACCGCCAGGTGATTCTGCGTCGGGCTTGTTGGTACGCCCTTGGGCAGCGCCCAACTCACCAGAACACCGTCGTGCTCGAGGCGAAAATCCCAGTGCAGCGCTCGCGCGTGATGCTCCTGAATCACAAAACTGCGCCCTTCCCCGGCGCCGGCCGCGTAGGCGGCAGCGCGCGCCGGTACGGGTTCGGGGGTTTTGGCTGCGTCGCGTTTGGACCGGTAGAGGTGCAGGCGATCGTCGGTGTCGTCGGCGACGTCGTCCGCCGACAGGGATCCTGGCGTCAGACCGGCCAGGGGGTCACCCCGGCGGGTGATGCGTTGCAGCACCTCGGTGTACTCCAACTGCTTGAGATGGGGAGAGGCAAGTTCCCGCCACGTGCGAGGGGCCGCGACGAACGGACGAAGCTTTCCGCGCAACGAGTAGGGCGCGATGGTCGTTTTGCTCGCGTTGTTCTGGCTCCAGTCGACGAGCACACGGTTCTCGCGCAGCGATTTTTTCATGTCGCTCACCACGAGGTCGGGGTGGTCCGCTTCCAGAGCGCGCGCCAGCTCATGGGCAATCGCCGAGACCTGGTCGCTGGTCTGATTGCCGTTGAGGGCGGCATACAGGTGGATGCCCTTGCTTCCACTCGTCACGGGCAGAGGGTCCAGGCCCGACCCCTGCAGTATCGCTCGCGCCAGCCGAGCGACCTCGGCACACTCGAGAAGTCCAACGCCGGGCCCCGGATCGAGGTCGAGCACCAGCCGATCAGGGTTTTTGGGGGAGCCGGAGCGGGCGAACTTCCACTGCGGCACGTGGATCTCGAGCGCGGCGATCTGCGCCAACCAGGTCAACGTCGCGATGTTGTTGACCAGCGGGTAGTCGTTGTTGTGGTTGGAATGCTCGAGTGTGCCGCGGGTCACCCAGCCCGGGGTGCTGTCGTCGAGGTTCTTCTGAAAAAAGACGTCGCCCGGAGCATCCGCCGTCCCCACCCCGTGCACCCATCGCTTTCGGGTCGCTGGGCGGTCTCGGACGTGCGGGATCATCACCTCGGCGACGGTCGCGTAGTACGCAACAACGTCTGCTTTGGTGGTGCCCGTTTCGGGATACAGCACCTTGTCGAGGTTCGTCAGGGTGATTCGGTGCCCGCCCACCGTGACCACGTCCTGAGGAGTCATACAACAAGTGTCGTCGTGACGATCGTCGTGCACCAGTCCCTGTACCCAATCACCGCGGCTACCGCATGATGGGTGCATGAGATCGATTTGGAAAGGCGCCATCGCCTTTGGGCTCGTCAACGTTCCCGTCAAGGTCTACAGCGCAACGGAAGACCACGACCTGAGTCTGCACCAGGTGCACGACAAAGACGGCGGGCGCATCCGCTATCAGCGACGGTGCGAGGTCTGCCACAAAATCGTGGAGTACGAGCACATCGACAAGGCGTACGACGATGGCGACCGAACGGTAGTGCTCACCGACGACGACCTGAGCTCGCTGCCGGAGGAGAAGAGCCGCGAGATCGACGTGGTCGAGTTTGTGCCGAGCGACCAGCTTGATCCGATCACCTTCGACCGCAGCTACTTTTTGGAGCCGGATTCCAAGTCGTCCAAGGCCTATGTGTTGCTGCGCCGCACGCTCGAGGAGACCGACAAAACGGCGATCGTTCACTTCGCGCTGCGGCAGAAGACCCGGCTGGGTGCCCTGCGGGTGCATGGGGATGTCTTGATGCTGCAGTCACTGCTCTGGGACGACGAAGTGCGGGAGGCGAAGTTTCCGGCGCTCGACGAGAAGGTGCGCATCTCGGCCAAGGAGTTGGAGATGAGCGCCTCCCTGGTCGAATCGTTTGCCGCCGACTTCAGTCCCGAAAAGTTCAGCGATGACTACCAGGACCAGTTGCGTGAACTGATCGAGGCGAAGCTGGCCAAGGGTGATGACGTCAGCACCGAGGAGACCTTCGGCGGCGACTCGTCAGAGTCGGAGGACGATGACGACGACTCGGACAACGTGATCGACCTGATGGAAGCGCTCAAGCGCAGCATCGACGCCAGCCGGGCGAACAAGTCGTCGTCGAAGTCGTCGTCGGCCAAGTCGTCGTCCTCGACAGCGTCCAAGAAGACCGCGTCGACGGCGAAAAAGTCATCGACCGGCAAGTCGCGTAAAGCGTCAACCGCCAAAAAGACAGGAACCTAGGGAGCCGAGCCTGGGGCCGAACTTAGGGAGCGATGATTCGCGCACGCACCAGCAACAGGTAGAGCTGGCAACCGAGGCAGTAGTCGAAGGCTGCGTTGAGGAACGCCGCGATGAACGCCGCCGATCCTGCGATTTCGAGGGAGAGCGGAACGCCGGCGAGATACAGGACGAGCCCCGCACTGACCACAAAGAGGCCGACCCCCTGCGCGAACGTGGGGGCCGCGGCATCCTCCAGGTCCTTCGGAGGCGCGAGCCTTGGCCGCACCAACGTTCTGAACAGCAGGCCCCAGGGGGAGCGCGCGACACCGGCGAACGCGCCCCACGCAAAGAGAGCAGCGAGCACAACAAACAGCACAAACGACGGTTGGACCAGACGCTCCTGCAGGGTGTGCGGGGTTCCTGCCGCCAGTGCGGTCCCGATGGCGACGAGTAACAATACGGCGGTGATCGCGGCACTGAACCGTGGCCCGCGGGGATCGATCTGGGAATAGCGTGATGACATGCTGGGCCTCAGTTCTGTGACGTGGGCGAAGAATCGAGTGCGCGGGCAAGTTCGGTGACAACGGTCTCGCGCCGGACGCCGCCGCCGATCCGGGCAACCGCCACCCCGCGCGAATCGAGCACCAGTGTGGTGGGCGTCTGCAGGATGTTGAAACGGCTGACCAAATCGGGCCGGCTGGTGACATCCACGTCGACGTGCACCACGGTGGGGTGCTCGTCGCTGACGGAGCGAAGTACTCGGCGAGTGGCGGCGCACGCGGAGCACACCTCGCTGGAGAACTGCAGCAGAGTGGCACCTCCTCCCAGTTCGATTCCCGAGACGCTGGCGCTCGCCGACACCCGGCTGGTCCGGCTGCGGGTGACTCGATAGAGCACACCGAGAAGCGCGGCGAACGTGACGAGCGCAGCCAGCGCAATCAGGACGGTCGAGGGCTCCATGCGCACACGCTAGTCGCGCCTCGCGCCCGGGTGGGCGATGTTGCGGCGTATTACCGACGGCGAGCGGCACGCGGACCGGACAATTTTGCGCTCCCACTTGTATATGTAAGAACATACGAACATAATCTCTTGTGCGGCATAGCGGAACGCAACGAAGCGCTCCCGCACTCGCTGCGCGGCCCGGTGTCGCGCGCGGCTGCGTCGCCCTCTCTCAAAGGAGAAAGAGATGCCCGACACCATCGGAATCGCGGTCATCGGTGCAGGTATGGCGGGGAAGGCTCACGCCGCCGCCTATCGAACTGCACCGACACTCTTCGAGCCCAGCCTGCCGCCCCTGCGGTATGTGTCGATCGGCGACGTGAATGAGCAACTGGGTGCCGCGACCGCCAGCCGATTCGGATATGAGCGCACTGACTCCTCGTGGCAGGCCATCGTGGATGCGCCGGACATCGATGTTGTGAGTGTGGTGGTCGCGAACCGGTTACATCGCGAGATAGTCGAGGCACTGCTCGCTGCAGGCAAACACGTTTTGTGTGAAAAGCCGCTGAGCGACGGGCTCGACGATGCTCGGTTCATGGCTGCGGCAGCGCACAACGCGTCGGGTCTCGCACGGGTCGGGTTCACTTTTCGGCGTAATCCCGGAATTGCCGCCGTTCGGAAGCTTATTCAGGACGGCACCCTCGGTCGGGTACTGCACTTCAGTGGTCATTACTGGACCGACTACGCCGCCGACCCCATGGGACCGATGAGCTGGCGATATAAGGGTGGGCCGGGCTCTGGCGCGCTCGCCGACGTGGGAAGCCACCTGGCCTACGTCGCGGAATTTTTGGCGGGCAACATCCGCAGTGTGAACGGAGGGCGTCTGGCTACCGAGATCACCCGGCGTCCTCTCCCGGTTGGAGTGGTGACTGGCCACGACCACGCCGAGGTCAGTGACGTGTTTGAGCAGGTGGAGAACGACGATTACGCCGGATACTCGGCCCAGTTCGATCAGGGTGTGGGCCAGCTCGAGGTCAGCCGCGTCGCCGCCGGGCACGCGAACTCGCTGGGCTTCGAAGTGTTCTGCGAAAACGGTTCCGCGACGTTCGACCAGCATCGTCCCGCCGAGATTGGGCTGTTTTTGTCGGGGGAATCGGCGGTCACCAACGGATACCGCCAGGTCATTCTTGGTCCGGGTCATCCGTATCTCAGCAGTGGTTTGCCCATGGATGCCCCGGGCGTCGGTTTCGGATACAACGACGCTTTCGCGTATCAGGCCCGCGCATTCCTCGATGAGATCGCGGGTGTGGATGGTGGCCTTCCGGCGAACGCGACCTTCGACGACGGGGTGCACAACATGGAAATCCTCGATGCGGTCACCCAGTCGGCGGAGAACGGTGGCGCCCGCGTAGACGTGGCCCAGAAGGAGATGGCCCAGTGAAGCTCGGCGTCTACAACGCGATTTTGCACGACCGCTCCCTCTCCGAGGCGATCACGGTGGTGGCCGATCTGGGCCTCACCGGCATCGAGATCAATTCGGGCGGCTTCCTGCCTCCCGTGCACATCGAGCAGATCGACGACATCATCGCTTCGAAACAGGCTGCTGCGAACTATCTCGCGACGTTCGACGGAACGGGTGTGGAGATCGCTGGGCTTAATTGCAACGGCAACCCGCTGCATCCGGTCACCGGGATCGGCACCAAGCACGCCGACGACCTCCGCCGATCGATTCGGGCTGCAGAGGCACTTGGCCAAACCCGGGTGGTGACCATGTCAGGTTTACCCGCGGGGGAGCCCGGCGGACACCGCCCCAACTGGATCGTCAACGCGTGGAACAGCGCAGCCCTCGATGTCATTGACTACCAGTTCGATGTCGCCGTGGAGTTCTGGCGCGAGATCGACGCGCTCGCCCGCGACAGCGGGGTCAAAGTCGCCCTCGAACTGCACCCCCAAAACGTGGTGTTTAACCCCGCCACCATTCGCCGACTTGTCGAGCAGGGCGGGCTCACTCACGTTGGTGTCGAGCTTGATGCGTCGCATCTCTTCTGGCAGCAGATGGACCCGGTCGCAGTGATTCGCGACCTCGGGCCATTGGTGTTCCATGCTGCGGCGAAGGATGTTCGGATCAACCCCGCCGCGGCAATCAACGGTGTACTGGACAACAGTTTTCGCCGACTCGGCCCCAACGAAGCACGCACCAACTTGGGCGGCGATGAGTGGGCCAACGAGTGGCCGAAAGACTCTGCCTGGGACTTTGTTGCCCTCGGTAAGGGCCACGACACCGAATATTGGACAGAGTTTCTTCGCGCGCTCTATGACGTTGACCCCACCATGGCCGTCAATATCGAGCACGAAGACGTATCACTTGGCCGAATCGAAGGCCTCGAAATCGCGGCGGCCGTGCTCACAAATGCCGAATCCGCCCGACAATCACAGACCGTGCCGTCCACCTGATATGTGGGAAATCTTGTCAAGGGCAGGGTGAAGCGGAGTTCAGGATGATCTGTCCCAAACTCCGCTTCGGCTGTCACTGCTGGTGATGGGTG
>Ga0247810_10001522_pt1 | contig 14444 bp, 15 predicted proteins | sample UWRJL119311C1_FD_179918 | JGI IMG/M metagenome (GOLD analysis project Ga0247810, IMG submission 179918) | Plant litter microbial communities from Arlington Agricultural Research Station in Wisconsin, United States - UWRJ-L119-311C-1 | ecosystem: Environmental > Terrestrial > Plant litter >...
AAAATGGATACCATAAATCAAACACAGCCATTAAAATTAGAAATCTATTTTTTACAAAAAAGCGGAAACTATAAATTAAGCGTATCCACAAAAAATTTAATAGAACCTCAATATCCAAATGGAAAATATGGAGGAAATCAAATTCCTGATTTTACTATTGAAAATAACTGTTTGAACTTGTATTCTGAAATCAGAAAAAATCATTTTACACATACATTCAAATTCAACAATGGAAATTTTGAATTACGACATATATCAAACGTCGTGTGGGACGGTAATAATTTAACTACTGAAACTGAATTTAATCTTTTAACGGGAGTAAAAACTGAAATAACAAAAGCTTTAGGTTCTGAAAAAATTATAAAAAAGACAACAAAAAAAATCATAGTGAAGCCATTGCCTTTAATTACTAGTTTTAGAGCTTATGATAGTAACCTGAATTAAAAAACCATAGACTTAAAAAGTTTTATATTCAAAAAAACGTAAAAACAAAAAGCTCTCCCCTATTTTTTAATAGTTATGAAAACTGCATTTACACTTATATTAATACTACTCTCGATTGCAACTTTTGGTCAAAAAAAAGGCAATAAGGATTATTTAATTTCTTATGTGGATTCTACTTCCGGAAAGGAATTAATCGGTTATAAATCTTTGAATGGCAAAATCGTTATTAAAGCAAAATATCAAAATGGTTCTGACACTTTACACAAAATGGCAATTGTGCAAAATTCAGAATTTGAGTTTATAGGTATCGATAAAAACGACCTTGTTATACTAAAACCATACATTTACGACAACGGTCCTGATTATGTAGAAGAAGGTTTATTTAGATTTGTAGAAAATGATAAACTTGGTTTTGCGAATTTAGATGGTCAAAAAATAATTAAGGCCAAATATGATTTTGCAACACCCTTTTCTAATGGCATTTCTGAATATGCAATAGGTGGAGAAAAAATTTATGAAAATGGTAAAACCAGAAATGAAATCCTAAAAGAAAGCGGATACGAAGGATTAATTGACAAACATTGGACTTGGGGCGGAAATAGTACAGAAAATGGATATTTAAACCAATACGGCCAGGAATTTGAAACGATTACCGAACTAAAAAACAACAAAAGAGAAGCCTGGACAAAAGATAAAAAACATTATTTATTAAACAAAAAAGGGCAAATAATAAAAACGTATCCAAAATAAAGGATAAGATAGTTAAGAATGATTCTGTAACAAGCAATCTTATTCCACAGTCCTCTATCCAGAATATTTTTTTGTACACATTGAAATTAATTACATTAGCATTTTTCTAAATCCAAAAAATGGAAAATTACAGCATTATTATTTTTATTCTTGCGATCGTAATTGGATTGTCAGCCTTTGCTGATACTATAAAATTACCTCAACCCATTTTACTTATTATAGTAGGAGTTGCAATTGGTTTTATACCAACAATGTCCGAAATTGAAATCAATCCTGAAATCATATTCCTGATATTTCTTCCGCCATTATTATACGACGCCTCTTTTAATATTTCTCCAAAACACTTCAAAACCAATCTTAGTACAATAAGTACACTGGCAATCCCTTTGGTTTTTCTTACCACGTTTTGGATCGCTGTCGTTGCACATTACACAATCCCTAATATGACATGGCCTTTGGCATTCGTTTTGGGAGCCATACTTTCTGCCACTGATGCAGTTGCTGCCATAAGCATTACAAAAGGACTAGGTATATCTCATAAAACCATTACCATACTCGAAGGTGAAAGCCTTATTAATGATGCATCGGCATTGGTTGCATATCGTTTTGCCATTGCTACCGCAATGGGTTCTGCATTTATAATCTGGAAAGCTACTTTACAATTTGTACTTTTATTAGGTGGAGGTTTTCTAGTAGGTTTTATTATGGCAAAAATTCTGAGTTCTATATTAAACAGAGTCCATAAAAATATAAATGTTACGATTAGCTTCATGCTGTTAATGCCTTTTGTAACGTATCTTATTGCGGAACATTTGCATGTTTCGGGAGTAATTGCCGTAGTTATTTTAGGTTTAGCAATAGCTCGTTTCAGTAAAAAAATATTCCCTGAAACCTTAAAAAATCAATCCCGAAGTCTTTGGGATATTATCATTTTTTTATTGAATGGCTTAATCTTTATTTTAATAGGACTTAATTTTCGATATATCCTAAAAGGTATCGACAATGATATGATCTTACCTTACATTGGCTATGCCTTTATAATTACACTTGTAGCTTTATTAATTAGGATGGTCAGGATTTTTCTTCAGAAAATAAATCTTCAAAAAGCATTTCAAAATAACAAACGAAAAAGAAAAATTAGTGCTGATGCCCTTTTAGACTTTAACAATAGTATTATCCTGGGCTGGTCAGGCATGCGTGGAATTGTTTCTCTCGCCATTGCAATTGGTATTCCAAAAGAACTTGAGGATGGAACTCCTTTTCCGCAACGAACCGTTATTATATTTATTTCTGTAGCAGTTGTTTTGATGACGCTTATTGGGCAGGGTCTTACTTTACCCTGGATTGTAAAAAAATTGAATGTTAAAGAGGATGAATCAAGCTTATAACTTTTAATTTAATATCCTAAAACCTCGATTATATTACCATTTTAACAAATAAAAAACCTTTCAAATCTTTGTACTATTTTTTCTATATTTTTACCTCATAAAAAAAACATCTAATTTAACTAAACCCAAAAAACCAACTCAATGAATGACAATTTAAAATACGCTGCAAAACTATTCAGCAGCGCAACATTTAGCTTTTTTAAAATCAATATCCTCGGACAATTTTTATATGCCCTTATAGGTGTTTTTACCCTATTTACTATTATTTATCAATCAGGTCATGGAATGGGACACGTAACTGCATCAGCTGCAGTAATGCTGTTATTCGCCTTAAGGCCAATTGGTTTTGGCTTAACAATGATTACTCTGTTAGCAGGCCCGTTCTTAATTTTTGCTTTGGGTAATAAATACATAATGTCAAAAACCATTCATAAATTATTATCAGACAAAGGAGAGGTTTTATTATTCCCGATCATTGATAAAGTCCTTAACAAAGTAAAATCTAAACAACCTGATTTATTTAAAAAAGGAACTGATAAAACCAAATTACAACTAAAATTAATTCAGGAACTCAAAGATTCTAACGAGAACAAATGGTTAAAGAAAATCATCATATATGGTTTTAAAAAAGTAAATCTTGATGATGTTGATTTTACAAATGAAAATGTAAGTTTTACCGATATTGTAAAAGAAAAAATGATTACAGGCTTAAAAAATACATCACAACCAAGCAGAAATTTTTTCTGGATCATTTTGGGAATCCAAATCGTTATCTTAATATTGATTCTTACCCGATTGATCTAAGATTTTAAATAAAAAACTATCAAAACCGATACAATGAATCAGGAATTAGAAAGTCATTTTGATGAATTTGACCAAGTACCCGTAATAAGAAGAAAACTTTTACCATGGTGGATTAAAACTTTTTGTTGGATTTTTATGGTTTTGGCAATTTGCGCTGTTGCATCTGCCATTATCAATATTTTTACCCCAAACGTAAATCTATCTCTTTATGGTTTTTCCAGCAATACTGCTTTTTCAGGAATTGGAGCATTTATTATTGCGATTATGATATTCAAAGGTTTTGCGGCTTATTCTCTTTGGTTCGAAAAACCCAATGCAATCTCAATTGGTAAAATTGATGCTATTTGCGGAGTAGTCATTTGCATAGCATCAATGTTTGTGTTGCCTTTTATGAATAATAATAGTCATTTTATGTTTCGTTTAGAAATTTTGTTACTTATTCCTTACTATATGAGATTAAACAAAATCGAATACAAATGGGACAACTTAGAAATCTTGTGAATGTAATCTAATTTAAAAAAAATGAAATCGCCAATCCTACTCTTATTGCTTACTTTTAGTTTTAATGTGAGCTTTTCACAACAAAAAACAATAGTTGAAAAACACGATACTTTTAACAAAAAAATCAATATCAGCAACGAAAAACTAAAGTCATTTATTCCTAAAGGTTACGAAGCAATTGCAGAAAAAAAAGGTAACCTGAACCTCGACAAAACCGAAGATTGTATTTTGGTTATACGCAAAACAACTGAAGAAACGACTTCAAATATGGATGAAGGTAAACCAGACAAAAGAATCGTATTGCTTTTATTAGGTCAAAAAGACGGAAGTTATAAATTGGCTTATAAAAACCAAAATGTTGCTGATTGCATAGATTGCGGTGGCGTTTTTGGAGATCCTTTTAGCGGAATTTCCATAAAAAACGGTTACTTTTCTATTGAACACAAAATCGCCGGCGGTCATCATTGGGAACAAATTATTACATTCAAATTCAACAAAACCAAAAACAATTGGTATTTATACAAAGACCATTTTATCAATTATGTTCTCAATACAAGTAACGATCCTAACGCAGAAGCTCTTATTGCGGATGTTGATAAACTAAAAACTGTTAAGGATTTTGGCGAAATTTCATTTCAAAACTTCAATATTTATTCTAAAAAAGGATATTAATTTTATGCTCTTATTTTAATAGTACTTTATATATTTCTAACAAACAGTTTCCTAATTTATTTGTAATTTCGATTTTCATTAAAATACAAATATAAAATGGCTTCATTTATTAAAGAAATATCTTTTCGCTGGTCTGATCTTGACCCAAATTTTCACGTTCGTCATAGTGCTTATTACGATTTTGGAGCACAACATCGTATCGAAATTCTTGAAGAACTGGGCCTGACACTAAAGGTAATGCAAACACAAAGTTTTGGACCTGTTTTATTTAGAGAAGAATGTGTTTTCAGGAAAGAATTAAAACTTTCTGATAAGATATTCCTTCACACCAAAACATCAAAAATGAAAGCTGATGCCTCTCGTTGGTCAATAGTTCACGAATTCAGAAGAGAAGATGATACACTTTGTGCTGTTATTACAGTTGATGGTGCCTGGATGGATACTAAACTTCGCAAATTAGCTTCTCCAACGCCAGCAATTGCCATTGAAGCTTTGAGTATTTTCCCAAAAAGTGACGATTTCGTAGGCTTATAAAACAAACTTCATTTTTCTTAACTTTATGAAATCCAAAAAACGATATTTTAAATATATGTTTTTTGGATTTTTTAAAATTTAAAACTCATGATCGATTACGAAAAAGACTTCAGAATACTTATTATTATCACTATAATTGGGCTTGTTACAATTGTTTTGGGAGCTGTTACAGACAAAGTACTTCGTTATTTTTTGTATCGAAAATTAACCGATAAAGAATATGATGCGACAGGTTTTCGATTTTTAAAACACTTAATCATCACCGTAATCTATATATTAGGATTTGCCTTTGCTTTAATACAAATTCCAGAATTTAAAATTATTGGTCATTCGTTTTTAGCTGGTGCCGGAGTAATTTCGTTAGTCGCTGGTTTAGCGTCTCAACAAGCTTTGAGCAATATTGTAAGCGGCATTTTTCTCGTTATTTTTAAACCTTTTCGAATTAATGACAAGATCACCATCAACAATTTTTTTGGTACAGTTGAAGATATTAATTTGAGACAAGTAGTCCTGAAAGATGCAGAAAATAACCGAATCATAATTCCAAATTCTGTTATTAGCAATCAGATTATTGTTAATACCAATATGCACGACACAAAATCCTGTAAAATAATAGAAATTGGCGTTGGTTATGATTCTAATATCGAAAAAGCGCTGGAAATCATGAAAGAAGAAGTAGCCAAACATCCGCTATTTATAGACAACAGGACGGCTGAAGATAAAAAACAAAAAAAGCCATTGGTGACAGCTCGTGTTGTAGCCCTGGCAGATTCAAGCGTAACATTAAAAGCATGGGCATGGGCGAAAAATTCTACAGATGCGTTTATAATATATTGTGACTTACTGCAAAGTATCAAAAAACGTTTTGATGAGGATAATATTGATATTCCGTATCCGCAACAGGTGGTAACTTTTAAGAACAATAAAAATCAAGAGTGATCCTTCCTCTTTAATTTCTGATAATTTTAAGATTTTAATTTTTGATTTTAAAATCGTTAACTTTAATTTTATAAATACTCTTAAACGAAAATCCATCAAAAAAATGAGAAAGATTAAATTCATACTGTTACTACTCCCCTTTTTGTGCTTTTCGCAGCAAGAAAACATAAAGGCACTGGACATCAATTTAACCAATTACGAATATCCTTTTCCTGTACAATTCTTAGAATTGAGCAATCAGCGTCAGAATCTTAAGATGGCGTATATGGATATCAAACCTGATCATTACAACAACAAAACTATTGTTTTACTTCACGGTAAAAATTTTAATGGTGCATATTGGGAAACTACTATAAAAGCCCTGACAAAAGAAGGATACAGGGTAATTGTTCCCGATCAGGTAGGTTTTGGAAAATCATCTAAACCCGATAATTTTCAATATACTTTTCAGCAATTGGCAGAGAATACCAAGAAATTACTGGATCATTTAGGAATCGAAAAAACAACTATCTTAGGACATTCGATGGGCGGAATGCTGGCCACAAGATTTGCTCTCATGTATCCTGAAACTACTGAAAAATTAGTTCTCGAAAACCCAATTGGTTTAGAAGACTGGAAACTGGTTGTACCTTATAAACCCGTAGATTGGTGGTATGAATCAGAATTAAAACAAAACTATCAGAATATAAAAAGCTATCAAATGGCGAACTATTATGACGAAAAATGGAATGCCGATTTCCAGAAATGGGCTGAACTTGGCGCCGGCTGGACAACAGCTCCTGATTATGCAAGAGTAGCCTGGAATTCGGCTCTAATGTATGATATGATTTTTACACAACCTGTTTTATACGAGTTTAAAAACATCAAAAGTCCAACGCTTTTAATCATCGGAACAAGAGACAAAACAGCTATAGGAAAACCTTTGGTATCTGAAGAAGTCAGAAAAACAATGGGAAATTATCTTGAATTGGGTAAAAAAACACAAAAAGCAATCCCGAATGCCAAACTAGTCGAAGTACCAAATACCGGACATTTACCGCATATTGAATCTTTCGACCAATTTATAAAACCATTAATAGCATTTTTGAAACAATAATTTTTTTTCGCCACAAATTACATTAATTTACACTAATTTTTATCTGCAGATTCTACAATTTAATTCGTGGAAATTAGTGTAATTCGCGGCAAACCTTTTAATAATCTAAATCAAATATTATGTTTACAATCGAACAAATAAAAGAAGCTCATGCTAAAGTACAAAGCGGCGCAGATTTTCCAAATTATATACAAGACCTGATTATTTTGGGCGTAAAAGGATATGATACCTTTGTTAATAACGGAAATGTAGAATATTACGGCGTAAATAATTACAAAGTTTCCACTGACGAAAAATATCCTGAAATTCAGGTGGCTCTGGTAGCCAATAAAGAACGTTTTATCGAATTTTTGGTCATGCATCAGGACGGTCAAACCGATTATCTAACTTTCTGTAATCATGCTGCCCAATCCGGAATTGCAAAATGGCGCGTTGATATCATCGAAATGACTTGCACTTATTTCGACAAAGCTGATAATGAAATATTGATCGAAAAAATCCCTGGTTAATAAAAAATAAAACTTCATGTGTAAAAAATTCATTCTGATTGCGTTATTATCTATTTGCGCCATAGGCTTTACCCAAAATAAAAAAGTAAAATCTAAATTTAAAGTAATTGCTTTTTATACGGCTAAAAACGATCAGGCACATATCAGTTTTGTACATGAAGCCAATAAATGGTTTCCAAAAATAGCCGAACAAAATCATTTTGAATACGATTCTACCAGCAATTGGGATAATTTAAAAGCTAATTTTTTATCAAAATATCAGGTTGTCTTATTTTTAGACACGAGACCGGAAACGTCAAGTCAGCAAGAAGCTTTTCAGAAATATATGGAAAATGGCGGTGGTTTTATCGGATTTCATTTTTCGGCATTTGCGCTAAACGATTCTGCTTATCCGCAAAACTGGAATTGGTACCACAATACCTTTTTAGGTTCAGGAGAATATGCAAGCAATACGTGGCGACCAACATCGGCAGTTTTACGAATTGAAAATCAGCATCCTGCAACGAAAAACATTCCTAAAACATTCAAATCATCACCAAACGAATGGTACAGATGGAGCAATGATTTAAGAAAAAATCCGGATATCAAAATCCTTGTAGCGATTGATGAGAGCAGTTTTCCGTTAGGAACTGGCCCAAAACCAAATGAAATTTGGCATGAAGGTTATTATCCTGTCGTCTGGACCAATAAAAACTACAAAATGCTCTATGTAAACATGGGGCATAATGATATAGATTATGAACACGGAACTAATAAAACGCTTTCGTATACTTTTCAAAATGAACCACAAAGCCAATTAATCTTAAACGGATTACTTTGGTTAGGCAATTCTAAAAAAATAAAATAAAATGTCAAAACTTTGTCCCATCATAAATCCAGAAGAACTTTTAAAACTAAAAGAAGCTTCTAACTTTGTTTTGATTGATGCCAGAGCAGGAATCAATGCCAGTGAAAATTATCAAAACGAACATCTAAAAGACGCTCGTTTTGTAGATTTGAATAAGGATCTGGCAACTGTTGAAGATCCCGCAAACGGAGGAAGACATCCTTTACCTTCTTTAGAAAAATTTTCTCAGGTACTTTCAAAAATCGGAATTTCACCTTCAAGCCATGTGATCATTTACGATGATAAAAACGGATCGAATGCAGCAGCAAGATTTTGGTGGATGTTACGTTCAATTAACCATGAAAAAGTTCAGATTCTTAATGGAGGTTTACAAGCAGCAATAAAAGTAGGTTTTCCTGTCAGTTCTGCATTAGAAACTGTTGAACCAACTGAAAAATATCCAATTTCGGAATGGAGTCTGGCTCAGGCCGATATGGAAGAAGTCGAAAAGGCCCGAAATAAGAAAGAAAATATTGTAATCGATGTAAGAGATAAAAACCGTTTTGATGGCTTAACAGAACCGCTGGATTTAATTGCAGGTCATATTCCGGGCGCTATCAATGTTCCGTTTAGTGAAAATTTAAACGAAGATGGATTTTACAAATCGCCAGAAGTTTTAGCAAAAAAATACAATGAAATTATAGGCGATAAAAATCCTGACAATGTAATTGTACATTGCGGTTCAGGAGTTACCGCCTGTCATACTTTATTGGCAATGGATTATGCCGGAATTCCAATTCCAAAATTATACGTAGGTTCCTGGAGCGAATGGTCGAGAAACGATCGTGAATTGGCGACCAAAAAATAGATCAACTGAAAAAACATTTAACACATAGATAATCTTAAAAACTTATTTGTCACAGATTTCAAAGATTAAAAAGATTAATCATTGTAATCTGTGAAATCTGTGGCAAAAAGCAACAATTAATCTATGTCTACATAAATACTATTTTAAAATGCAACATTGGGATATACTTTTATCGAATCAGGTAAATAAAAAAGCTTTTATAGACACTTTGCTTTCCGGCGAAGCCAAGGGAGAATTAGCCGTTTTTAACACCCAAAAAGGCATTCTGTTTTCAGATATTGCCATAGAGAAATTCATCGAAAAAGAATACCAATACGACACCGTAGAAGCTTCTCCTGAATCACACAGACAATTGAGAACCTTTTCGTCAGGCGAACGCAAAAAAGAGTTTCTAAAATACTGCATCAATCAAAAACCTGATTTCATCATTTTCGATAATCCGTTCGATCATTTAGACCAGGCTTCACGTGTAGTTTTGGCAGAATCATTAAAAGATTTGACAACAGATATTGCCATTATTCAATTAGTAAACAGATTCGTTGACGTATTATACTTTGTGCCTAATAAAGCACAAATCAAAGACAACACATTTGAACTGCATCCGATTTCAAAAAGCGAAAATCACTTTAAAACCTTAAATACAGCGGCAATTCCAAAAGCGATTGAACCGAATTCCTTTCACGAAAGTGTATTAATAAAAATGGAAAATGTTTCAGTAAGTTATGACGACCGAAAAATTGTAGATAATATTTCCTGGACAATAAAACAAGGCGAATTTTGGCAATTAATCGGGCCAAACGGTTCCGGAAAAAGCACTATTTTATCTTTGATTACAGGAGATAATCCAAAAGGATTTGGACAGGATTTACATTTGTTTGGAAGAAAAAAAGGAACCGGTGAAAGTGTTTGGGATATCAAAAAACAAATAGGGATTTTCACCACTTCCATGACCGATTTATTCCAAAAAGGACATACTTTAGAAGAAATGATTCTTTCGGGATTCTTTGATTCTATCGGATTGTATATTGAGCCAACCACACATCAAAAACAAATCGTTGCGCAATGGCTTGAAGTAATCGAAATGACATCTTTAAGAAAAAAGCGTTTCATAGATCTTTCCATCGGTCAGCAAAGAGTTGCATTGATTGTTCGTGCCGTTTTAAAACACCCGCCATTATTAATTTTAGATGAACCCGTAGAAGGTTTGGACGACGAAAATGTCGATTTGGTCATTCAGCTTATCAATACCATCAAACAAGAAACAAATGTGAGTATTTTGTACGTATCGCATCGTATTGAAACCGGCCTTGCTCCTACTTCGGTTTTTGAACTTTTACCATCTCCAACAGGATCAATTGGTAAAATAAAATACCACTCTGAGCTCAACTAAAAAGACAAAAAATGAAAATTAGATATATCTTATTATTAGCAATTCCACTAATAATCGCTTCGTGCTGCGGTAGCATTTCAACAGCAAAAAAAACATATCAAATATCTGAAACCACTTCTCTAAAATCCAATTGGAATTTTAATTCAAAAGAATGGTTGCTCCAAAAAGACACTCTAATAGGAAAAGGAGGTCCGATGCATTGGGGCGTAATAGAATCAAAAAAACAACTTCCGGAAAATTATGAGATCGATTTTAAAGTAAATATGACCAAAGAATCTCTTTTTGAAGTTATGCTTAACATCGATAAAGAAAATTACATCAGAACCTATCTCTACCAAATCGATCAGAATATCGTAATAGGAAGAGGTGTTTACAATAAAAACAGCGATGAGTACGGCAAACGCGGAGGAATAACGTTGCTTAAAAAACCAATGAAATTAGAAAACAACAAATGGTACCAGGTAAAAATTAGAGTTTCAAATAATCAATTATTCTTTTCAGTCGATAACGAAACCTTTTTAGAATGTTCCCTTGAAAAAACCAAACTAAGCCAACAAGGCAAACTTGGTTTCTTAACCAACGGAGAAGCAAAAATTATAGACCTAACCATTAAAAACATTGAATAGATTTTTTAAAAAGAAAACCCTAAATAGTAAAAAACAAAAAAGCTCCAAATTGGAGCTTTTTTATACGAGAAAATCTCTTCTCTATTTTCTTTATTCTAAAATCTAATCTCTAAAATCTAAAATTTTACTCCTCCTCTTCTATACTATGCGTCTTACCGTAGTTACGCCACTTTTCAATACAATCCTGAAGATCCTGAGGAAGTTCAGTGTCAAAACGCATCATTTCTCCCGTTGTAGGATGCACAAAACCAAGTGTTTTAGCATGCAAAGCCTGACGTGGTAATGCTTTAAAACAATTATCAATAAACTGTTTGTATTTCGTAAAAGTCGTTCCTTTCAAAATCAAATGACCGCCATAACGTTCGTCATTAAAAAGCGGATGCCCGATATGTTTCATATGTGCACGAATCTGATGTGTTCTACCCGTTTCTAATTTACATGAAATCAAAGTAACATAACCAAAACGTTCCAAAACCTTATAATGCGTAATTGCAGGTTTTCCAATTTCAGGATCAGCAAAAACAGCCATTTGCATGCGGTCTTTTAAGTGTCTCGCCAAATTTCCTTCAATTGTTCCCGCCTCTTCGGCAACATTTCCCCAAACAAGAGCAATATACTCACGTTCAGAAGTTTTAGCTTCAAATTGTTTCGCCAAATGCGTCATCGCCGCTTCTGTTTTAGCCACCACCAAAAGTCCGGATGTATCCTTATCAATTCGGTGAACCAAACCAGGGCGTTCGCTGCTGTTCATTGGTAAATTATCAAAATGATGTGCCAAAGCATTTACCAAAGTCCCGGTGTAATTTCCGTGACCAGGATGTACCACCATTCCCGGCTCTTTGTTAATCAGTAACAAAGCATCATCTTCGTAAACAATATTTAGCGGAAGATCTTCCGGAAGAATATGATTTTCAAATGGAGGATGTGTTAACATAACCGTCACAACATCAAGCGGTTTTACTTTATAATTTGATTTTACAGGAATATCATTTACAAAGATATTCCCCTCTGCTGCGGCGTTCTGAATTTTATTTCGAGTCGCATTCTGAATCAAATTCATTAAATATTTGTCAATACGCAAAAACGCTTGACCTTTAGGGACTTCAAATCTAAAATGTTCGAATAATTCGTCTTCCAGATCTAAATTTTCATTATTATTGTTCATCTTTTGGGGTTTCAGTAGTTGGCGTAGCTGTACTGTCTACGGCCTGACTTTCATCTACATAACTTGCTTTTCCGTCACCTAAAACCAAGTCGATTTTAGACGCTTTCAGCACGCGGTCTCCTACTTTTAAGTTTCTACCTTTATAACGCATCTCCAACACCATATCTTTTCCAAGATTCGGAATATAAGTAATCGTTCCCTGCTCAAGCCCTAAGGCCTTCAAAGTCGGAACCGCCTCACGATACGTTTTCTCGATCAAATCAGGAATTCTAACAGAAGAAAATCCCGATGCATTAATTTTAATATATATTTTTCTTCCCACTTTTACCTTCGTTCCCGGCAACGGATCTTGCTCAACAACACTGTATTTAGGAAATTCACTTCTGTAATCAACACTATCCAAAAGCACATAATCCAAGTCAAGTTCATCCAATTTTGCCTCAACTTGTTCCTCCGTCAATTTAGACAAATTCGGAACCGCAATTTCATGTCCATGATCAGTTGTAAAAGTCAGCCAATGCATAAACAGATAACCCAAAACAGCAATAATAGCAGCCGCAATCAAGATTTGTAAAAAAAACACCCGGCTTGTTAAATACTTACGTAAAGTCATAAATTTATTTTTAGTTGTCGCAAAGATAAAGCTATTTCGTTTCAAAAAAAATGATAATTTTGTTTTAAGCAAGAAAGTGTTCTGATTGTCATCCTGAGCGAAGTCGAAGGATAATTTTCAGGAGCTATTTCCTGCTGTCCGCTGTATCTTTTATGGTGAACCCCACCATAAAAGGATGCCGCTCCCATCAGGGCTAGGGCTTTAGGTTTCATTAGAAGATTTCAGTACTATTTGTCAGGCTGAACGAAGTCGAAGCCCCGCAAAGAGAATTGCCATACATTACCGAAAAGCATGTATGATTTCTTCTCCGTCGAAATGACAAGCAGATCGAAAATGGCACGCAGATCTAACAGATTTAGACAGATAAACACAGATTTTTTTAAATTTAATTCGTGAATTCGTGGCAAAAAACCTGAAACCTGAAACCTGAAACCTGAAACAATTAAACAAATAAACGATTAAACATAACAAAATAAATCATAGAATGAAAAACATAGCCATCATCATGGGCGGATACTCAAGCGAATACAAAATTTCGCTTATCAGCGGAAACGTCGTTTACCAATATCTTGACAAAACAAAATACAACGGATTCCGTATTCATATTTTTAAAGAAAAATGGGTTTATGTAGACGAAAAAGATGCTGAATATGCCATCGACAAAAATGATTTCTCTGTAACTATAAACGATCAGAAAATTACTTTCGACTGTGTTTTCAACGCCATCCACGGAACTCCGGGAGAAGATGGACTAATGCAGGCTTATTTTGAATTACTAGGAATTCCGCAATCCTCTTGCGATTATTATCAGGCGGCATTGACTTTCAACAAACGTGATTTATTATCTGTTTTAAAACCATACGGAATCAAAACGGCAATTTCTTATTACCTAAATAAAGGTGATATTATCAATACAGCCGAAATCGTTAAAAAAGTTGGTTTACCATGTTTCGTAAAACCAAACAAAGCAGGATCCAGTTTCGGAATCTCAAAAGTAAAATCTGAAGCCGAATTGCCAATTGCCATCGAAGTGGCCTACAAAGAAGACAACGAAATCATCATAGAAAGTTTCCTTGACGGAACCGAAGTTTCTGTTGGAGTAATCAATTATCAGGGAGAAATAAAAGTTTTACCAATCACCGAAATTGTTTCCGACAATGATTTCTTTGACTACGAAGCCAAATACGAAGGGAAATCGCAAGAAATAACACCAGCCAGAATCTCAGACGAGCTAACACAAAAAGTTGGTGAAACAGCAAAACGTGCATACGAAGTCTTAAAAATGAAAGGGTTCTCAAGAAGCGAATTCATCATTGTAG
>Ga0247810_10001523_pt1 | contig 14441 bp, 7 predicted proteins | sample UWRJL119311C1_FD_179918 | JGI IMG/M metagenome (GOLD analysis project Ga0247810, IMG submission 179918) | Plant litter microbial communities from Arlington Agricultural Research Station in Wisconsin, United States - UWRJ-L119-311C-1 | ecosystem: Environmental > Terrestrial > Plant litter >...
CCAAGAGCGAGACACGGGCGCTCGCATATCTGACCATGGCCGACCTTCACAAAAGACTCGATTTGACGATCCCGCACGAAGACGGAAAGCCGCAGACGTTCGAACAGGCAGTGGCTCCGATCGTCCGATCCGATCTGGCCAGGGCGCTGCTTAAGAGCGGGTACATCGACGAGTACTTTGCTCTCTACGCAGCGCAGTACCACTCGCACCGAGTCAGCATCAATGCAATGAACTTCATCCTGCGGAGGGTAGACCGCGGCCTTTCCGACCCTCTCTTCAAACTCCCCGACCCGGACGCGGAATCCGTTCTGCGCGAACGCCCGGAGATGATCCGGACGCAGTCCGTCTGCAATATCGCCTTGTTCGACCATATCCTCGTTGGAAAGTACGACCTGTCGGCCGCCGCCGATCAGGCAGTGAATCACGAGGACTTCCTGAACCTGTATTTCACGCTTGGGAGCGCGCGCGATCAGCTAGTCGTGCACCTGACGAAGCACTGGCCAGGCACACTCGCATTCCTCTCCGAGCTAGACACCGACGCCGAGACCCGCCTCGGGTTCATGAAGCTCGCGACGGATAACCTCCGCGAAGATCTCGACTACACGCCTAGCCCCGCACTCACTGAGTACATCGTGGACAACGCCGAACGCCTTCCATTCCTGACGGGCGACGCCTCATCGCGGGCGGCTCTGAAACTAATGAAGAACGTTGCACCCCAATTCGCCGACCTGGGCGTACTCGGAACGGTAGCCAGGGCTTATGCCATCGAGAACGACATGTACGTCTTCGACGAGGAAAACTTTTCACAGGCCATCGGGCGCAGGGAAATCTCTCTCGATAATCTGCAGGCAGTCCGTGCGACGTTCCGACGGGCGACCGCGAACTTGGAACAGTACTTCAAGCTTCAGTTGCTTTCGCGTTCCACGCCGTTCGCAATCAAACAGGGTGCGACTCTGGAATTAGCTCTCAACACCGTGACCAAACCCAGCGACGTCGAAGGACTGCTCTCTCGGTCGCTGCCCGCCGTGCGGATAGTCCTGCTCTCTGCCGTGCCGAAAGAGTCTTGGCCCGCACTTGCAAGGACCAAGCGCTTTCCTCCCTCGGCCTTGAACCTTCATCTGTACGTCACGGAGCACGGTTTCGACGCGCACCTAGAGGCGCTCGTGCGCAGCCGCCGCAACGTGGAAGAAGTAGCCGTGGTTTCCGAAACGGATCGCGTCGCACTGATCGTGGCGATCTTGGCCGCATCGAGTATCGCGCCTGTTACTCGGTCGCGAATATCCCGGACCTTGCTCTTGGGCAAGAAGCTGTCTGTGACCCGCGTGCCGCCTATAGAGGGCGAGCTCTTCGGCCAGCTCCTCAAGGCTGGTGTCCTGATTGACGACGAGGCGTCATTCGTTGCGACGAAGGGCTTGAACTGGGCGACACGCGAAGCCTTTATCGCTAACTCGAAGACGTTCAGGGGGTACGTCACACCGGCGCATTTCACCCCCGCGGAGGTGACGGATTTCATCGCGAGCAAGGTGATCCCGGCGTCGGTGCGGATGGTCATCTTCAGCGACTTCGCTGGCTATGTCGACGCTCCTAGAGCTGGCGTTTACGCTGTCGCCCTGTTCGCGCACCAGCAGAATCGTGTCCTCACAGCTACCGAGATCATCTCCCTTGCAAAGCGGCGCTTGAGCCCAACATGGGTGATTATTCTGCTCGGTGTTGGGCTCGCCAAGCGACCTATAGATACGGTCGAAGCAGTTTTGAACGTGGTCGGCAAGAAGTATGCACAGCTCACCACGCATTCACGATCGCGGCCGAACTTCGCCGATGACATTTGGCACCAACGCGTTGTCGACTACTTGATTCCGCACGGCAAGGTGAAGAGACGAACGGTTTCCCATTGGGACCCAAAGGTCATGGTCGTACACATGCACTAGCGTTCTGGTCAGGTTGACCGCTCTCGACCAGCCGAACTCCTGATCGGCTTTGCGCTACGAACGCGACGCGGTGAAATAGCCCCACGTTGACAGGAGAAAAGGCTAAGTCCGGCAGCCAGCGCGAGCCAGATAAACGTGCCAGGGGCATAGCCTTCGCCTATCAACTCAATAGCGCCTTTGAGCGCTTTCGAGACGAGAACAACGCCGGCGACAATCCCGAAGTTCGCGCTACCGCGCGCCCGCTCAATCCTCCTCCATACGTCGCCCCGTAAGACCTGCAATAGATCAGGGCGGCGAGGTCATCGCGAGACTCCCCCACCGACAGTGTTCACCGGACCCCGGTCCGAAACAGTGCGGGCCAAGTCTTCCAATGCCGATTGGGCTGCGTCGTCAGCGTTGCAATATTCCTCTTGGTTAAGTCGCTCGCTATGACTACCAGGGCGTCTTTTCACAGCAACAATGTGTGCTGCGACGGTTTCAGCGCCGCTGACGCTCACTCTCGCGTTCAGCCGCATTCCGAACAGCGCGGTTGAGATCGACGATCGAACGCACGACGGGTGCCCACTTGCCGTCTATCAGCACTGTGCGCGATCGGACCAGGCCGCTCAAGGCGGTGAGGACATTGGTAGTCGCCCGGGGTGAGCCGCAGACCCGTCGGACGCACTCTGCGATGTCGTGGCCTTCATTGACGGTCCTAATGATCTCGACTGTCTCCACGACACCACGATCGACAATTCGGACCTGAAATGCCTCCGGCCTACGAAATCGTCTGTCGTCATACGCTGCTTTGCGGCAGCGAGGCCCACAGAAAACACGCGGTCGCCCGGTGATCGCGGCCAGCGGCAACGTCGCACCGCACCGGATGCACAAGGTCGGAGGGATCCGTCGGGTGGTTGTCTTCTGTAACTTGCTCATGCTCGGAAGGTGCACCAAGCGGCCCCGTTTCGTCACCGACGAAACTGGCCGGTCCTCGATCTGCAAGAGGCGTGGCAATTCAACTTTGGGGTTCGAAGCCCTCTCACTGCATGGCGCATAGTGCCTCACCGGTGTCACAGTTCTAGCGAAAGTTCTTCGATCTCGGCGACGTGGCCGTGGTCGGCGAGGCGCCCACATGCCCGCCGGGCGCGGGTGAGCGCAACATAGATGATGCAGTCTTCTTCTTCGAGTTCTTGGAGACCCGCCGCGAGCGTAGCGACCTGAGATTGGGAAAGTACAACGCCGACCCGCCCCCACTCGCGGCCCTTGGCCTGGAAAACGGTGAGCCCGGGGATTACCGTCGGGTGTGCGAGCCTCGCCGCGAGTCGTCCAAGCTGAGCCTCTACTGCGGACTCCTTCACCGCCGAAAGACGATTTGGCCTTCGTGCACCCAGTGCTTTGATAGCTAGGCGTAGGGACTCGAGCACCTCGTTCGCTGGCTGCCCTTCGCGCAGATTCGCGAGGAGCGGTCCGAGTGATTCGTCCTGTCGTGTCTGGAAGTAGTCGCGATCCAGCCCCAGCTTGCTCAACGCGCCCTCACGCCCAAACGACGGCACGCCGAGGCGAGCCCGTGTTGCAACATCGAGCAAGAGATTCATGGCTGCGTCCGTTGCGCTATTCACCGTTCGAAACGCGAGAGGAAGGACATTGTCACCCACCGACCAAAGTTGTCCCCAGTTCCGAGCGAGCGCGACGTCAACCTGGGTGGAAACTGTTTCGGGCAAGGTCACTCCTTGGCCCGCACGCAGCGACACTGCCAAGTGAGGCATTTGGGCGCCGGAGAACCTGAAGGATTCCGGTTGATCGTATGCGATGAACGGCTCCGATGTCGCCTTTATGAGCTTATCGACTACTTCGGGACGAGCGCCTCGCCATTTGTAGAGCGCCTGCCAAGGATCACCGATCAGAGTCACCGACAAGCCCGCCTCTGCTGCGAGGTATGCGATGAAGATGTCGAGGTCGTCCGCGTCATAGACCTCGTCGATAACGAGCGCGCGGTAATTGGCCGTGAGCCAAGCGGACGCAAACTCTCTCATGTCAGCGGCCTGCATCGCCGATCGTAGAATTTGCCGCACGTCCTCGTGGCTGACAACCCCGCTTTGGAGGACCGCCCGATGATCAGCGACGCCGCCAATCCCGGATTCGGGCTTGGCGACTGGGCGACTAGCGGAGATGACTGCGTTGCTCGAATCGAGGCGCGCGTAGCGAATGTAGCTGCCGGCGGTCAAGAAGCGGTGACCTTGAATTCCGCGATAGTCATCGCGCACTTCGAGCTCCGTCAGCCCATCAGGCCAAGTAATCATCTCGCTACGGAGCAGCCAGAAGAGCAACTCCACGTGAAGATGATCGAATGTAATCACGCGATGTGCTCCGCCGACGCATGCAGCGCCCCACCGGGACTCCACACGCTCGCGAAGTTCAGCTGCCGCCGCGCGATTAAAAGTGAGTCCGAGCACTCCGCGACTATCGCCGCGCAGGTATCGCTGAAATCCATAGCGTTCGGCTGCAACGGTAGTTTTCCCGCTGCCGGGGGCTGAAACGACATTTATAAGCCGTTCTTCGGCCGCGGCGGCGAGAACCTGGGCATCAGTCAGCTTTATCATCAGCGGACTCAGGTCAAGTCGGAAATCGAAGTCGATCCCGGATTGGTTCCTCCGTAGAGCCAGTCGAACATCTCAGCGATGTGGACCGGTACCGTCACCGTCGTCAGATTCTCGTCGATCAAACGAGCCAGTGCGAGAGCGAACTTGCCCTTGAGTTTGGGGCTTCGGGCGAACCGCTGATCCACGCTTTCAGGCGTAATCGAGGCCGGTTGGTCTATCTTGCAGGCATCGAAGGCACGCTCGATGAGCGTCTCGTTCCCTTCTACGAGCGAAGGTTCCAGGGTAGGTCGAGACCAGAAGAATCGGGCTGATTCGGTATCGAGCTTCGCGTGCCAAGCGGGCGGGCTCGCTTCTGGGAGTGGTGTTCCGCGGAGGTCGGTGTCGGCAACAGCAGCAACTCGGGTGACGATCTCGTGGCCAGGAGTTGCGAGCAATCGGATAGGCCACTGGCCAACCTTGTGACCGACGGGGAGAATAGCGAGTGAATCGATGAACCCCGTGCGCAACGCGTCGCTCCCCGCCCATGCTCTACCGAGCAGTCTGAGGATACTCGCCTCCGTGACACCCTCGACTACGAGCACACGATCGGCGAACAACGCTGCAGAACGAGTTGCGTCAAGATGAAGACGGGTCTGCTGAAAGAGTTGTGTCTTGAGCGTCTCGGACACCGGAACGTCCGCCAACCGGCGCGAATGCGTACGACTCTCCGCGTCTTTTCGGACAACGATGATCTCCTCGGGGTCGCAAGCCGCGGCGAGATCCGCGGAATGCGTAGTCACGATGATCTGTATGTCTGGGCGGTCATTGACCAATCGTCGAAGGTAGCGAATGAGGCCGTACTGAAGCTGCGGGTGAAGGTGTGCTTCAGGCTCCTCGATCAAGACAGTCGCGTGAAACAGCTCTGGATAAAAAGAGTCCGCGTCCGCGTCCGCCGCCTCGGCAGTTTGTGCGAGCCTCTCTCGTGCGGCGTCAGTCGGGCTGTCGGCCGACGGGACAGTTTGCCCGTCCTCAGGGGCGAGTTCTGCCCCCTCAGGCAGCGGTGTGCTTCCAGCATCCGGGATGCCGGCGAGGGTAACTGCGATGTGGAGCAGGTTTACGTATCCCAAACTCGACACTTGCAGCCTATGAGCTGCGCCACGATCTGGGACCAATGCCATAAGCATCTCGAAAACTCGAGCGAGGTAAGTGTCGTCGACTGCCTGTGTACCGAAGAATGCATGGTGTTCCTGGACTCCGCCACTGATGATTCGAAGATTCTCCGCAATGCGATCCTCGACATTATCAACCAGAGGGTGGCTGGTGAGCTTGCTGAGCATGCCTTCCGCTTGCGCGCGCAGGGATCGAAGCCCACCCGTCCCAGGATTCTTCCGCTCGTCAGCGCGGAGGAGTTCGAGGAGAATACGTGCGTCCCGCCGCGACAGGTCATCGACCGGATTCCTCAGTGCGGGAAGGTGCACGAGACGGATACTTTCATACTCTGACGACGGTTCGAGAGGCCTGCCCGCGCGGACTTGACCCAACGACCGTTCAAGTGGACGTCCCCATTTGGGCGCACCAAGCCCTTGGCGCTTTCGCAACTGGCCGAGTGCACCCTCCTGGTCAGCGTCGGCTTCAAACTCGTACTCGACCCGAACGGCACGCGGAGCACCCCCCAGCGCGGTGGCATCGATCGGCGCAAGCCTCGGAAAACGTTGCGGGTGCGCAAGCGCGATGGCCTCGTTGATAGTCGTTTTTCCCGAGCCGTTGGCTCCGAGTATTAGGGAGAAGCGGCCTCCCAACTCGCAAATGATGGGTGAATTCGCGGAAGCCCTATATCCCTCAACTTCAATGCGTTTCAGATACACGAAGGGACCTCTCTAGCGAAACTTGGACCAGTAATCGGGACCTGCCCGCAAAGCGCAGGCACTAGGCAACCTCCGCTGTGGCGCGTATTCGTTTTAGACTCGCGATCAGCTCGACAACCTGCGCACCCGTGAACAACCCGTCGGGCCCGGTGGGTGCGACGCCGGTGAACGGTGCTTCGTAAAGGAGCCTCGGGTCAACCACGCCGCGCTGGGTGAGCTGTTCAACAAGCAGGGTCACGAACGCGAGCTGGTTTCCGGTGAGAGTGCTGCCGCCAGTGAACGCGGAAAGCTCCTCTGTCGCTGCGATACGGTCAAGCCCGATAAGTGAGCGTACGAACAGACCAAGGCCGTCAGCCTCGGCGGCGGCTCGGGCTACGTCGGCTTGTGCGAAGCCTCCGGATTCGGTGAGGATGCGCTGCAGCTCTGACAGGTCTGTGTCGGTCAGCTGGCGGCCGTGGTGCAGTTTGAAGAGCACGGCGTCGTCTTCGTGCGCACGCAAGAACGCCAGCGCCTTGTCGCGGAACCGTGCGCGATCGACGCCGACGGCGACGTCCTTCAGTTCGATGGTCTCCGCGGTCCCACTCGTGTCGGTGAAGTTCGTGTACACGATGGAGCGGTCGGTTCCTTCGATGAGGCGCACGAGTCCGCGAAGTCGGGTGCGCATCAGCTCCAGCATTGGGACGGTGACGTCCTGCCACCAGTCCTCCCCTGCGACGGCCTCTATGAGCACCAGTTCTTGCGCTATGGCAGGCACGCTGCGTTCGTTGCCGAGCGCAACCGCTATGGCTTGGATACGTCGCTTCGCGGCCGCGAAGCTCGAGTCACCGACGAGGACGCCGAGCTGGGTGCGGAGGGCGAGGAGGTCGAAGCGTTTGGCCGGCTCGTCGGTGTCGAGCACGTCATCTGCCGATGGCAGCCCGGCGAGGTTGCTGGCGAGTTCGTAGTCTTCGCCGCTCATTCCAGTCCAGTTGGCACCGTTGGTGAAGTGTTCCACTGCGCGTCGGCGTGGGCGCACCAGGAAGTTGTCGAGTGTCATGCCCGTGACGACGCTGTGCAGGCGTGTCGCGAGACCTTCACGGAGACCGGATAGCTCGGTCTCGTCGACGTGGCTGTCGATGCCTGCGAGAAGGCTTAGGCGGGCGTCGAACAGCCGTTCTTTGAGGGATTTCACGGCTTTTGTCTCGGCTGCGGGAAGGTCGTCGTTGAAGAATTCGATGTTCTGACAGACGTCGAAGATGACGAAGTCCTGCTTGTCGCTGTCCGCCCCGGGGCCGAAGAGACTTGGGCGCAAGCGTGTGCCGCGGCCGACCATCTGCCAGTACTTGGTCTTGGAGTACACGGGCTTGAAGAAGACGAGGTTGACGACGTCGGGAACATCGATTCCGGTGTCGAGCATGTCGACCGAAATTGCGATGTGTGGTGCCTTGTCAGTTTGGGAGAAGTTGTCGATGAGGCTTTGCGCGTACGTGATCTTGTGGGTGATGATCCGTGCGAAATGTCCGTTGTACTCGGGGTAGTTGGCGTTGAAGCGTTCCGCGATGAATTCTGCATGTCGGTTGTTGCGGGCGAAGATGATCGTCTTGCCGAGCCGGTCGCCCCCGGCGACCATCCGTCCGTCGGTCATGAGTGTCTTCAGGACCTTGTCGACGGTGTCGGTGTTGAAGAGCCACGTGTTGACGGCTTGGGAATCAACCTCGGTGGGTATGACATCATCCTCCCAGTCGAGCAGATCCCATTGCTCTTTCTCGCCGCTGCTGAGCTCTTCGTACTTGATACCCTGCCGCAAGAACTTCGTAGCGATCGACCTGCCCACTGGTGGGACCAGGTATCCCTCTGCGATCGCAGCGGTCAACTCATAGGAGTCGGTGGGCACACCGTCTTCGAGGTTGAACAAGCCATACGTGTTGTGGTCTACCTCGTCCTTCGGCGTTGCAGTCAGACCCACGAGCATGGCGTCGAAGTACTCGAAGATCGCGCCGTACTTCTGGTACACAGAGCGGTGCGCTTCGTCGATGACGATGAGGTCGAAATAGCCAGGGCCGAAGCGGCGAAGGTCGTCTTCGCCGGCATCGATTAGGCCCATCATCGTCGGATAGGTGGATAGGAAAACCCGTCCTTCGGTGTTTTTCTCAGTGACCAGGTTCACCGGCGCCGCGTTGGGAAGCTGCTGCTTGAATGCGTTCGTCGCTTGGTTCACCAGAGCGACTCGGTCGGCTAGGAACAGGATGCGTTTTGCCCAGTTCGCGCGGATCAGCAGATCTGCGAGCCCGATCACCGTTCGAGTCTTGCCGCTTCCTGTCGCCATCACGAGGAGCGCGGTGCGTTCTCTTTGCTCGAATGCCTCGGCGACCTTGCGAATCGCGCGCTGCTGGTAGTGGCGTCCCGCGATCGTCTCGCTCACCGGCAGAGCCGCAAGCCGTTGCCGTGTGCTGCGGCGCTGGACCAGCAGCTGCAGCTGGTCGTGGGTGTAGAAACCCTGGACTCGTCGCGGCGGGTACATCTCGTCATCCCACAACCAGTGCTCGTAACCGTTGGTGTAGAAGACGACTGGCCGCTGCCCGAACTGGCGCTCGAGCGCATCCGCGTACAGCTTTGCCTGCTGCTGCCCGACCGTCGCATCCTTGCGGGTGCGTTTCGCCTCGACCACTCCCAACGGCAAGCCGTCGTCGCCCCACAGCACATAGTCGACGAATCCCTTGCCGTCTTGCGAGTTGTTTGGCATACCCGTTACGGGGAACTCGAGGTCGCGCGGTGCGTTGAGTGGCCAGCCAGCTTCGCGCAACAACACGTCGATGAACAGGTCGCGGGTTTCGTTCTCGCGGTAATCGTGAGTGTCGGGAATGATCGTGTTCTCAGCTTTTGCCTGAGCGACCTCCGCGCGCAGAACTAAGAGTTCCGCCTCAAGGGTGCCGCTAGCCTTAGCCGCTTCGGCCAGCGCCTGATCCTTCGCTGCAAGGTCCGCAGCGAGGCTCGCGATTTGAGCTTGGGTTTTGGTCGCCGTGCCGGATACCGGGCGGGGCAAGGATTCGACATCAAATTCGACGTTCGCGGGGGGACGCGATCGCTCGTCCGGTGCATACCGAGCTGCGAACCACACCATCAGGTGGAACAACTCGCGCACAATCGGCACGCTGTCACGAGGGGCCAACGGCCCAGCACGATGCACCGCCCGGTTACCCTGCGTGCGAATCAGATTTGCTTTCGCCAGCAGGTCAGCACCTAGTAGGCGTTTGAACGCAGGATCATGCAGCATTGAAGACAAGTCATCGCTGTATGGACGGTGCAGTTCGAGTTCCGCGCGGAACAGCCAATTGACCACCAGCTCGAGCGCGCGTCGCGAGTAGAAAAGCGACGACCGGGGATCACCGAATGCATAGTTCTCGGCTTTGCGAGCGTCCGTTGCAATATCCGGCCATGCCTCACGCGCGTAGTCAAAGTTGCCCACACTGCTCCTCACTCTGACGTAACCTCATCACACTAGCGGGCTTGCTACGGATTCCCGCCAATGGCGACGTCTTAGGGCCGACGTCAGAGTGACCCATCGAAGGCATGCCGTTGAAGAGCAGCGAAAAGTTCATCCAACTTTTGAAGGTGGCGGCATTGGGCATTGCCCGCGCGTTCTGCCGACAACAATATCCCGACGAATTCATCCTGTTGTGCCAACGGCGGGACTATTACTGGCAGAGCTTTTACATTGGACATGTTGATGGTGTTCAGTCCAGATGTCGTCTTCGATACCGATCTGAAGTAAGCACGAGCAGAGCGGCTATTCAAGTACCGCTCCAAGAACTCGGGACGCACCACTCCAGGAATCGCACGCACACGGATGAGATGGTTCTGGTGTGAGATTGGGCGGGACTGGTCGGCCCACCTTGCTGCTCGCCCCAATTCGCTAATGTTGCCGTGACCCTCCACGACGAGGATGTCCCCGATCTGCAGACGAGTGCGTTCGAACTCAGCTGCAGAGACGCCAATCTTTTTCACTTCGGATAAGTCGACCGTCCCCCGCGAAACGTTTGCAACCCTCAGATAGTCCACTTTTAGCGGATGAGACTCACGCGTCTTGTTCGCTGTGATGCCACCCTGTATCGATGCAACGGAGCCCAAGCTGCTGATCGGCCAACTTGATTGCTCAAATGCGGTGTCGAATCGAGAATCCAATAGCTGGTTGAGATAGGAAAGCGACTTGCGCCGATTGTTCCGTATTGCATCTGTTTGGTCGAGCATGGCTGCGATTCGGCGCTGTTCGGGGAGTGGTAGGAGGGGAAACTCGATCTTGCCTAGCGCTTCCAACGAAATCGACCGTCGCCTCTCGGCACTCCCCGTCCCGATGCTCGCGTACTTCTCGAGAGTTTGCGGGGCCTTCAGGAACCGCAACAGATACCGGCCGTCGGCGATGTCGCGGTCATGTTCAAAGACGGTATACATCGGACTAATCAAGCATCGCTCGGGCGCCTCTCCGATCGAGCCCTCGTCTAAATGAATCGTGGCGTATGCCATCTGTCCTGGAAGAACTGTCTTGTATGTTGTGAGGTCCTTTGAATAGACCTGTTTCTTGAAGTACGCGTCACTTCGCACGAAACCACTATGTTTCGTCACCGAGTACACCGCCAGATTGGTGTCAGCCTTCACCTTGGGTGCTCTGCGGATGATGTCACTGAGCGGAACAAATCGTGTCATCGGGACTTCAACGCCTCGGTCAGCGCGGCCGTGGCGTCTATTACTTCTTGCTCAAGGGCTGCAAGGTCGGCGAGGATTTCGACGGGGTCGCGGTGCACCGAAACGTCATGCTCCACCTGCTTGTAACGGTTGAGGCTGAGGTCGTAGCCTTGCGCGACGATTTCACCCTTTGAGACGACGAAAGACTTCGCCGTCCTGGGGCGTTCGGCTTCCGACCATGTACCCATGTCGTCCCCAGGCTTCGGGCGAGTGCCCCAGCGCGCAAGTACGTCGGGTAGGTCGTTTGCCTCAGTGGCGGCGCGTTTGTCGTCGAGGCCAAAGCCGTCTGCTTGCACGTCGTAGAACCAGACGTTGTCGGTGCCGCCCGAGCTGGTCTTGGTGAAGAACAGGATGGCGGTCGAGACACCGGCGTAGGGTTTGAAGACGCCGCTGGGAAGTTTGATGACCGCGTCCAGTTTGTGTTCTTCAATAATCAGCCGCCGCAGTGCTTTGTGGGCGGTCGAGGATCCGAACATGACGCCGTCGGGCACGATGACGGCGGCGCGTCCGCCGTTCTTGAGAAGCCGGATCATGAGGGCGAGAAAGAGCAGTTCAGTTTTTTTGGTCTTGACGATCTGGAGCAAGTCTTTTGCGGTGGTCTCGTAGTCGAGGCTCCCAGCGAATGGCGGGTTTGCGAGTACAAGGCTGTAGCCACCGCCCGCGACAACGTGCTCCTCCGCGAGGGAGTCGCGGCGCTCGAGTCTTGGGTTCTCAACGCCGTGCAGTTGCATGTTCATGCTGCCGATGCGAGACATGGAGGCATCGGAGTCGAAGCCGGTGAACGCTTCGCGGTTGAAGTGGTCGCGGGTCGTAATGTCCGCCCAAATTTCAGGATGATGTTCGCGAAGGTATTCGGAGGCTTCGACCAGAAAGCCCGCTGTGCCGGCCGCGGGGTCGATGATGCGGTCACCGGGAACGGGCGCGGTCATGTCGACCATGAGTTTTATGATGTGGCGCGGGGTGCGAAATTGCCCGTTGGTGCCAGCGGTGGATAGTTTGCCGAGCATGTACTCGTAGATGTCGCCCTTGGTATCTCGGTCCTCCATTGGGATGTCTTCGAGCAAATCGACGACCTTCGACAGCAGCCCGGCGCTGGTGATCGTGAAGCGGGCGTCTTTCATGTTGGTAGCGAAGCTGGAGCCGGACTCCCCGAGTCGCTGCATGAACGGGAAAGCGTTCTGACCGACGACCTCGAACATCTCCTCGGCAGAGAAGTTCTTGAACTTGCTCCAGCGAAGATCGCTGAACGGGCGCGGGCGACGGCCTGTCTCATCGGTGCCTTCCGGAAAGACCGGATTCTCGATCGAAATCCCAAGCGTGTTGGCCTTGTTCTCTGCGAGACTATGCAGTTCATCGAGGCGCTTGATAAAGAGCAGGTAGGTGATCTGTTCGATGACCTCCATAGGGTTAGCAATGCCGCCCGACCAGAATGCGTTCCACACCTTGTCGACCTGGGATTTCAATTCACCCGTGACCACGTAACTCCTCTTGCTGTGTCGAGCGCTGCCGGATTGCGATGCACCCTCGGCGACTTTTTCAGATTGCGCCCCAAGTAACTTACTTCGCCTGCAGTGAGTGCGCGGCGCGGTTCGCCCGAATTAGCGATCCCAGCACCACCAATGCGCGAACCAAGGAGCCACGCACGTAACTCGTATCGATCAACTGTCTCGCGGTCCGCTAGTTCGTCGGAAATCATGACGCGTTGAGAACGAACAGGCTCTCCGCCGACAAGGGCTGTTTTGCCAGCCTGCCTGACGCCGTGAGTACACCCGGCACGCCCATGAGACCGACAACCTATGAGGCCCGACAGGCTCAGGGTGCCATCGTAAGTTTCACTGCCACTAATGTCGGGGTTCTATCCCCCACACCTCGTCTGTTCGATTCCACATCGCGCGCAAGAAGCCCATTGGCTAGCTCGCAATCCTCGGAGAAATTGTCGCCGTGACAAGAATGCGGCGATTGCGTATGCCTCGCACCTGGGTGTAGGACTGAATGCGGGTCAACTTGTAGGTGAATCTGCGGCTCCGTGTGCATGGTGGTCGCTGGAAAGTGGCAAAGACGGTCCTGCCACCGTGGCAGCACCGCGTTCAGTCGTCATCCCTCTTGAACGCCCGATCAAGCAGCGCCGCGGTCTCCGGGTTCACCAGCTCCCTGCGCTGGATGTAGTGCATCACCGTGATCCTCGTGTCCGTGTGGCCGAGCAGCTCTGCCGCGAGCTCGACGCTGGCGTTGTCGTTGACCGCGGTCGCCACCGTGCGGCGGAACAGATGCGGGGTCACACCGGCGATCCCCGCTCCGCCGAGCACCCGTCGCAACTGGCGGCGCACGTTCGCGGTGGTCAACGGTGTGCCGTCCCGTGACTGGAACAGCAGCGAGTCCAGCTCCATGCTCCCGGCGTTGGCGAGACGCCGGCGGACAGCGTCGGCGGTGAAGGAGGGAAGCGCCACTGTCCGCCGGGACTTGGCGGTCTTCGGGTGGTCCTGCCGGAAGGTCTGCTCGCCGTTGCGGCTGACGATCGTCCCGGCGAGTCGGATAGAAGGCACGGCGCCGGTGATGTCGACGTCGCGGCGGCGGATCGCCAACACCTCCCCGATCCGGGCCGAGGTGCCCAGCATCACCTCGACGATCGCGCCGAGCTGGCCGTCCGGCAGCGGTCCGGAGACGTGGTCCGCGCCGCCCTCCCAGCGGGCGATCGCGGCGCGGATCACGTTCACCTCGGGGGCCGTGAGCGCGTCTGGGATGTGCGGCTCGCGGCGGAGTCGGGAGACGTGGTCCATCGGGTTGCGGTGGAGGATCTCGTGCCGCACCGCCAGTTCGAGCGCCAGTCGCAGCACCACCCGGGCCTGCTTGGCGCGGTTGTACGACCGCTTTCCCAGTTCCTTGATGAACCGGTCGCACCGGGCGACCCCGATCTCACGCAGGGTCAGGCTGTCGAACGCCGGCGACACCAAGGTGCGCATGTTCCGCTCGTACAGGTTGCGGGTGGTGCGGGAGATGCGGCCCTCCATGTCGATGTCCGCCAGCCAGTACGCCACGAGGTCGGAGAACAGGCTGTCCGCCGTCAGCGTCGTGTCGGCCGGCTGCAGTTCGGACCGCTCGACGAGCCTCGCCTTGAGCGCGCGCTCGGCTGCCGCTGCGGTGGCGCCGGAGCTCTGCACCTGGCGTGTCTTGCCGTCCCAGTCTCGGTACCGGGTGCGCGCCTCGAAGCGGCCGGACGCCACCTTGCGGATGGTGATGTCGCCCACGGTGCCGATGGTCAAGCGTGGCCGCGACATCAGATCACCGCCGGTCGGAGGCTTCGCGCTGTTCGGCCATCCAGGCCCGCACGTCGGAGACGGCCAGCTCCCCCGTTAACGCACGAGACGCCCTCC
>Ga0247810_10001524_pt1 | contig 14438 bp, 13 predicted proteins | sample UWRJL119311C1_FD_179918 | JGI IMG/M metagenome (GOLD analysis project Ga0247810, IMG submission 179918) | Plant litter microbial communities from Arlington Agricultural Research Station in Wisconsin, United States - UWRJ-L119-311C-1 | ecosystem: Environmental > Terrestrial > Plant litter >...
AAAGGCTTCTCCCAATATTGCGGTCTGGACGGGACTCGAACCCGCGACCCCATGCGTGACAGGCATGTATTCTAACCAACTGAACTACCAAACCTCTGCGTTATTGCGGTTGCAAAGATAGTACAGATTTTCATTTCTGCAAGCCTTTTGCTAAAAAAATTGAACAATTATTTTAAATCCCTAGCCAAAGTTTTGTTTTTCAACTAAATATGTCGTCAGTATTTTTTCAAAATTATCGCCAACATTGACCGGAACGTACTTAATTTGGTTCTTTGCACACGTTAAAGCGAGTTTTTTAAAGTACGCTCCTGCCCTTTTTTCATATTCTGACTTTACATTATCGGCAAAAATCGATACTTCTTCACCTGATTCCAAGTCGATAAACTTTCTTGGTGTGTTATCAAAATCGAATTTCAACTCGGTTTCGTGATCGACAACATGGAATAAAACGACTTTGTGTTTGTTGTGCTTTAAATGCTGCAGTGCATTAAAAAGCTTTTCATCATCTTCTTCCTGAAACATATCCGTAAACAGAATAATCATCGAACGGCGGTGCATTTTCTCTGCAATTTGATGGAGATAGGTAATGGTATCCGTAGTTTTTTTGACTTTTGGCTTTACTAACAATTGTTCCAGTTTATTAAGTAACATTCTATGATGACGATCGCTTCCTTTTTCAGGAGCATAATATTCATAATTGTCTGAAAAAACGCTTAAACCAACGGCATCACGCTGTTTCTTTAAAATATTCATTAAAACAGCCGACGCCAAAACCGCAAAACCAATCTTTTTTTCGTAAAAAGGCTGATTCGATTTGAGTTCCGGATAATGCATCGACGACGAATTATCGACAATAATATGACAGCGTAAATTGGTTTCTTCCTCAAAACGTTTCGTATACAAACGATCGGTTTTGGCAAATAATTTCCAGTCGATGTGTTTGGTGCTTTCCCCGACATTATAGACTTTATGCTCGGCAAATTCAGCTGAAAATCCATGAAACGGACTCTTATGCATTCCGGATATAAACCCTTCCACAACCTGATTCGCCAGCATTTCGAGGTGCTGAAAACTGGAGACTTTCTCTATTTCCGATTCAATTTTCATTCGGTTTCTTTTTTAATATTTTGCGCTTTATAAAGCAAATCTATCGCCATGAATAATTTACGTTTCAGAATCGGACTAAAATTAGGGTTAAGTGATGTTCTATCATACAAAATTAACATTTAATTAGTGGACAAATTCTTATATTGCAAATTCAAAACTATTGATATTAACATGAAAAAAAATACATTTAAGTTATTAAACTACGCATTTACGCTATTTCTTCTTTTTATTTGTTCATGCAGCACTGAAGAAACTGTATCGAATCAAACTTTACAGGCTCAAACATGGTTTAAAAAGTACGAAGCTGAAAGCCCAAATTTTTATCTGTTCCAAAATTTAGAATACAATTGGAACTCAGCAAAATTGGTATCTTTAGAAGATGGAACTCAGACAATTATTGTACCTGTTATTGGATTAAAAAAGAGTCAGTCAGAAATTTGGGAGCAAAAATTATATATATACAATCAGGGAACAAATAATTACAAAGCTTTAGTATTTGAAATATACCCTGATAAGAATGCATCTCTTGTGCAACAATCAATTGATGGTAACGACTTTACTGGTTTTATAAGTACCTGGGATTTAAAAAAGGGTCTAATAAGAGCTGCGGAATTTAAAAACAATCAGGTTGTTCAGAGTGGAGGTATAACAGTAAAATCTAAAGCAACAGGTAAACTGAAAAACCTTACCCCTCCTAGTTTTGATGAAGAAGGTAATGGTACCGGCGGGGGTGGTAGCGATCCAGTTCCTCTCAGAGAGGTAATCGTTACAAATAATAGTAATAATAATGGAGGCGGAAATATTGGGTATGAGAATTTATCTTTTAGTGGAGGCGGAAGTTCATATAATGGCAATTATACTGGATCTTTTGTAACTTATGGTGGGGGTGGTGCAAGTAATAACGCAAATAATAGTAATAATACTGAAGATTGCGGTAAAGGATATATTAAAAGATTGGGGAAATGTGTTTCTGTAGCCAGCCTTATTGAAGAAAGAATAAAAGATAGTCTTGACCCTTGCCCAAAGGCAGTATTAGAAAAATTGAAAAATGCTACAGTATGTGATATTAAAATGTTGATTGAAAGATTTAAAAAATCAAATTCAATTTACAATATAAATATAATCTCTCAAGTACCTTCTACGATGGCTCCTGCTGCCACAAAAAAGGAATCAGTTAATAATTATACAATTTATATTAGCACTGACTATGTTGATAAGACAAATTTATTTATTGCAGCATCAATTCTTCATGAAACAATACATGCTTATTTTATGAGTCTTTTTGACGAGTATCATAATGGCACTCCTTCTAATTCTAACATCTATAATGATTATGTTTATTTATTTAATTTTTATGTAACCAAAAACAGACCTGAATCGGTTAATTCTTATGATGTGCATCATCAGCAAATGGCTACTGATTATGTTGATGCCATAGCCCGTTCTTTAGAAGAATATCAAACAGGGATTGCTGTTCCTTCTACTTCCAAACCAAACCAAATATATAGTGATTTAGCATGGGGAGGATTGTCAGATGCCCCCGTTTTTAATACAGATGTTTTAACAGATGATGATAGAGAAAGAATTATTAACCGATATTCATCTGAACAAACTGGACATTCTGCTGGAGAGGGAAAAAATGCACAAACACCAATAGGTAAAAAATGTAATTAATTTTATTTTTATGAAAAATTCAATATTTATGGGAATGCTTTTTGTTTTTATTTGTTGTTTTTCAACAAACACTATAATACAAAAACAATCAGAACACTTAAGTAAAACAGAAAGAGAAATAATCAATCATTTTTTAAATTCTGAATTAAATTCTGAAAGATATAAGTCATATAGTAATTTTGGAATTACAATAATTGAAGAGGCTTTAAAAAGCCAAAAATCAATTAATTCCTACGAATATACATATAATTATTTATATGAAAGTGAAAAAGACAAAGACTATTGGGTATTAAATCATATTCAAATCGAAAAAATAAAATCTAAATTAGAAGATGAAAAACAACATTATTGGGAAAAAGAAAATTTTGATAACTCAAGTATTCATCTTTTAAAATATGATTCATTACGTCAAATAATAAGAACCAACAAATACATAGACTTGCCAAGCCAACTTATAATTTATCTATCAAAACCATTAATTATAAATAAAAACAATGCTCTTTTAAGTTATGATATTGGGAATAGCAAATTAGGATTTAACCCTATAATACACACAACTGTTCTTATGAAAAAAGAAAAAGGAAAATGGTATAAATCTACTAATTTTGAAGATGGTACATATAATTAAGGATGGGGGTTTATTATTAGCTTTTAGATAAAAACCAAATTCGTCATCAAATAGCTAATTAAAATATGTAAAAACAATTGGAGCAGCTTTACAAGAATTTCAGACAGGAATCCCTGTTCCTGCTAATCAGGAACCACTACAAGTATATACTGATTTGGCTTGGGGAGGTTTGCAGGAGGCTCCGATATTTGCAGAGAAATTCCCGGTAGGGAGTCCGGATTACCTTCGAATAAAAGGAAGATATGACGCTGAAAGTAGAGTTAACACTACTGTAAATGGTCAAACAACAATTGGAAAACCTTGTAATTAAGACACTATGAAAAAATATATTTCTCTATTTATTAGCTTGATGATCAGTTTATCTAGTAGTAATTGTTCTACAAGTAAAAGCAAAAATGCTCCTATAAACGATTATTTAACTTCGTTAGACTTGAAGAATAAAAAAATAATGATAATTCAAGAAAAAATAAATAACAATATTACAATTGGCATTTTTAAAGGTGAAACCTTATATTCTACTGAATATAAAACAACTATAAAAGCATACGGTGTTGAAGAACCTATATATAATGAAGTTCTATGGGAAAATATGAAAAAAAAATATGAAGACCTTAATCATCCTGATTATTGGATAAAAGGAAATTATTGGACAAAAAATGACTTTAAACATAATGAAATCATGTTTATAAAATTAAAAAAATTCCCTAACCCCGGAAAATATGAAGAATTTGATTTTAAAGAATTGTTAGATGTTTTCTCTTTTTCAGAGGTAATCTATTATAATCAAAAAAAACATGCTGTTTTTACTTTACAGAAGACCAATACAGATGATAAATTATTAGGTAATGCATCAATACTAATTATGGAGAAAACAAACCGTAAGTGGAAACTCGTTCAGGAAGTCGATGACGAAATATATAACTAAAAACGATCTGAGGTTATTATTATAATGATTTTTATATTGTTCTTCAAATTGTAATTAATATAGTATGAAAAAAAATATTTATACACTTTATGCTCCGCAAATTGAGCTGAAAATCCATGAAACGGACTCTTGTGCATTCCGGATATAAAACCTTCCACAACCTGATTCGCCAGCATTTCGAGATGCTGAAAACTGGAGACTTTTCTATTTCCGATTCAATTTTCATTCGGTTTCTTTTTTAATATTTTGAGCGCGATATAAAGCGTCTGTTGCCTGAAATAATTTTCGTTTTAATATCGGACTAAAATTAGGGTTTTCTTTTAAGAATCGCTGCACTTCATCAAAAGCATATTTTGATGAATATTTGCCAATCGTATTATTCAGCCAGTCTTTTGGAAAAAATATATCTCCCGTGCGCTGAATTTCATCTGTCAAATCTAGTGAAAACCGTATATATTTCTGAGCACTTTCCTGACGTAGTGGATGATGAATATTCGACAAACCAGTAGAAACCCAGGATTCTTTTTCCCTGTTTTTATCGTCTTTCAAAGATTCCATAAACGCATCACGAACCGATTCTTCCTTTGATAAGGAAGGAAGCAAAAACTCAAATCGTTTGAGTTTATCGGGATTTGTGATGGCAGTTTTGGCTCTCTTTAAAATTTCATCTGCTTTCTTATGTTTGAAAATAGACAGATTCATCGCCATATTCGTGTAATCGTCTTCGTTTAATTTCAAATTCGGAATTACAATTTCTTTATTCCAAATCTGATATAATTTGGCTTTAGCCGAATTTGAATGTGCAATGGAACTGAATAAATTGAATAAGGTCTTTTTAATATTCGGTGATAAATTGGTTTGCAAACGTGTAAACAAAGTAGAACTAAGCAGTTTTTGAACTTTATCTTGCTGTTTATTCGTTAAGAATCTCCAATAAACAGCATTTAGATTATTAGATGCAATTCTTAAAACCAATTCATTTTCTTCCGTTTGAATTCCTCTAAAAAAACAATCGAAAGCTTTTTGTGTTGAGACATTTCCAATCAGCATATTTTCATAAAGATTACTATAGGAAGAAGCTCTTGCAACCTCATCTTGCAACGTTGAAATATAATTTAAATTATTCCCGTCAAGCGGAAAAACACCGTATCCAAAACCATCATAGTTATAAACGATTGCCAATGGTTTTTCAAGTCCGACTGCATCATTCAGAAGAAGGTTTTTATCTTTTATAGTAACATCTAAAACCTTGACATTATCCGCATAAATTAACCCAATCTGAAAGACCTGAGGCCAGATATTTTCTGATTTATCTTCTGCATTTTGCTGAATTTCAAATGTCGCAATTCGGTTTTGAGCATCATATTCAATTTGATCTGTAAAAATCGCCCTTCCGGATTTGTTCACCCAGACTTCGCTCCATTTTTTCATATCAAGCGAAGTTTCATCATCCAGGATTTCTACGAGATTATTCCAGTCGGCATTGTCGTTGGCGTATTTTTGAATGTATTTTTCAATTCCTTTCTGAAACGCTTCCTTTCCCATCGAAGCTTCTAGCTGACGCATCATTATGGGTGCTTTGTTGTAAATAATACTTCCGTAAAGCGAACCGGCATCTTTTAAATTGGCTAAATGCTGCTTGATCGGATGTGTTCCCAAAGACCGGTCTTCGGCGTAAGCGTTGGCATAATGTGCACTAAAAAACTGTAAATTATGATTGACTTTCGGGAAAATCGGATTCATGATTTTATCTGCCATAAAATTCGCAAACACTTCTTTCATCCATACATCATCAAACCATTTCATTGTTACCAAATCGCCAAACCACATGTGCGAAGTTTCATGAGCAATCAATTTTGCACGGTCTAATTTTTCGCTGTCTGTCGCGCTGTTGTCCAAAAACAAAGTAGATTCACGGTACTGAATCGCACCCACATGCTCCATTCCGCCATATTGAAAACCCGGAATAGAAGCGAAATCCAGCTTCTGAAAAGGAAATTTATAATGGGTATATTTTTCCAAAAAATCTAAAGACTGCTGATGCAGACTGAAAATTGTATCGGTACTGCTTTCTATTTTGCCTTTATCATTTTCACGGTATAAAAAAGTCATTTCTAAACCTGGTTTCTGAGTCACATTATTGAATTTTCCTGCTACAAACGAAAACAAATACGTACTCATTTTGTCTGACTCACCAAAAGTGTACGAAGTAGAATCGCCTTTCTCAACTTTGGCTGTAACATCGGCTCCAGCCAAAACCTTCCATTCTTTTGGAACAGTCATACTCAGTTTATAAGTAGCTTTAATATCGGGCTGATCGAAACAAGGAAACAAAGTACTGGCACGATCCGGAACCAATAACGTATAGAGATAATCATCATTTCGGTTTAAAGAAAGGTTTCCTGCAATAAAAGAAATAGTAATTGTGTTTTTTCCTGAAACCAAACTTTCAATCGGAATAACAATATGTCCTTTTTCGTGAACAACCCCAATATTTTTTCCGTTTGCGGAAACTGATTTTAGGTTTAAAGACTTCTCCTTAAAATCCAAATACAAAGGCTGACTCAAATCTGACAAGGTCAAATCTAAATTTAAATTGGAACTGATTTCCTGCTGTTTTTGATTCGGAATTTCAAAAGACAATCCGTAAGAAACATTCGAAATCTGATGTTTACGAAAAATAGCCAATTGTTCTGAAACGCCATTTTCTAAAAGAGAACTTTCTTTTTGTCTGGATTGTGAAAAACCAATTGTAATGATCGTAAAGAAACTAAGAAAACTGTAGCGGATTTTCATTTTTAAAGGAATAATAAGATTCGTTAAAAATAAAAAAAAGGATTGGTTTTATGCCTTAACCCTCAAATAAAAAAGGCCTGACGTGAGCCGGACCTTTTATACTAATTGAAAATCAATAATTATTATTTTTTATACTCATAAGTATTTGAAGTCTGACCAGTACCTGTTCGCTTTGTAGCATATCCTTTAGTGTTGTATTCATAAACATAATCCGTTATGTAGGTATCTTTACCCATTACGGTAGTCGATTTTAATGGATTGTTTTTGGTTGAATTTGGAAACCTGTATTCAGAAGGTAAAGAAGTCTCAGGATTCAGTTTATCATCATAAACATTAGTTTCAGTATAAAAAATCAATCCGCTTGGGTTATTAGCATTCATCTGACTATAAGAAGTCTTTTTTATTATATTCCCATTATTGTCAAAATCATAAATAATCCTGCTATCCGGCACATTACTGTCTTTCTTCTGGCTTTTAAAAGTCACAAGGTTCCCGCTATATTCAAAAAAATCGCTCCTGAAATAATCAAATAATGCTGGATTTTTTAGCGAACCCTGAAAATATTTTTTTTCGATAAGCCTGTTTTGAGCATCATAAGCATAGGTCATTTTTGTTGGAGGTCCAGGAAAAACACCTCCTATTTGTTCAATCAGAGCTTCTTCAATCTTCCCATTCGAATTATAAACAAATGTTGTTTTGTAACTGGAGAAGCCCGAACTGATATCCTCCAAACTGATTAATTTATTATTGGCATCATAATCATAATTCGTAGATCCGGTAGAATTAATTTCTTTTTCCAGTAATAGAACAGGCTTAGCTTTATCTGAATCACCATCGCTGCTGCATGAAACCGAAAAAAGAGATAGCATTGTAATGGCTAGTATTGTTTGTAATGTTTTCATATAGGAATTATCGTTAAATTTTAGTTTTTGTTCCTACCAGTTCAAATGGGAAATCAATTTTTGCATTTCCATCCTTAAGAACGCTCCATACATTCCCGAATTGCTGTAGAGCATTATAAGTTGGCAGGCCGACAGAACCAACAATTGTATTTGAAGGATGATAATGTCCAAGAGTTTGCCCGTTGATAACATTAGTCTGCCATTTAATCCAATATGTACCTTCCGGCAATTCAAGATCTGTGGAGCTTGCTGTGATTTTGAAAATCTTTCTGGCAGTTTTGTTCGGATAAAAATCTGAAATTCGATACATTTTAGCATCTGCACTTGTAAAATATTTATTCACACTAAGATCGCCATATACTTTTACAGACCCTGCTGTTGATGGATTGTCACTGTAAATTTCGTATCGTACTTCCTTAACTGGTGAGTCGGCTCCCAAATAATCAGCTTTATAGATGTAAAAATTAATTTTGGTGATGTTCCATTTTTCTCCCGCAGGTACGACAAAATCATCGGCCAGAGAATAACTTCCCATAACAGCTAATGAACCAAGAAGTTCGTTAGTTTCCTGAACTTCGCTCCAGGTATAACCTGCAGGAGCATTTGTTTTATCAGCCGAAGTGGTTCCGGTACTTAAATTTCCATTGGAATAATTCAGATCTGTTGTTTTTGATTCTCCTGAGTCATCACTACTGCAGGAAATGGAAAAAAGAGACAGTGCTGAAATGGCAATTATTGTTTGTAATGTTTTCATATTGGTTGCTATTAAATTTTTGTTTTTGTTCCCACTATCTCAAATGGCAAATCTGCTTTGATTCCGGAACCATTTTCAAGTTCTTTCCATACGCCATCTTTTTGCTGTATAGCATTATAGGTTGTTAATCCCGGAGAACCTACTATAGTATTTGACGGATGATAATGTGTTGAAACATCATCAACAGCTTTTGTCTGCCATTTAATCCAATAAGTTCCTGATGGCAATTCCAGATCTTTTGCACTTGCCGTAATTTTAAAAATTTTTCTTGTTGTAGTTGAAGAGTTTGCTGTATTTGAAATTCGGTACATTTTTGAATCTGCACTTGCAGCATATTTATTTACGGCAATATCTCCATACTTTTTAACTGCTCCTGACTGTGATGGATTTGAACTGTAAATTTCATATCGAATGTCTTTAACGGGAGAATCTTCACCATTATGGCCATTCTTATAGATGTAAAAACTAATTTTTTCCACATTCCATTTTTCGCCTGCAGGAACAACAAAATCATCTGCCAGAGCAAGAGCATCATTGGCGCCAAAACCTAAAATATTGTTGCCAGCCTGCATTTCACTCCAAGTATAACCTGAAGGAGCTGTTGTTTTATCAAAAGAAGAGACACTTACGGTACTTAAATTTCCATTGGAATAATTTAATTCTTCTTTTATTGCATCTTTGGAATCATCATCACTACTGCAGGAAAAAGAAAAAAGAGATAGTACTGTAATGGCAATAATGGTTTTTAATGTTTTCATATAATTATTAAATTTTGGTTTTATATCGTAAACAAAGATGTACAACAATTACAGCTTAAAAAACCACTAATCGACAAACGACATTTTAAATAGACGAAGACTTCAAAAACAAAAAAAGGCCCGACTCTCGTCAGACCTTTTCCTTAAATCAAAGTTTACATTTTATAATCTCGGTGGCTCATTTACCTGAGTTACCTGCATGCTCACAATTTTCCAGATAGCGTTCTTCTTTTCAAAGACAGCTGTTATAAATTTAGTATTCACAGCTCCTTTTTTAACAACTCCTCCAGGAACAGCATAATCTTCTTTTGCTGTCAATGTTTCCTTGAGATGGGCAACAGCAGCATTTTCAGATAAAATCTTAGAATCAATCCAGTCAAATTTTACTGATGTTGGTTTGATGCAGCATTCGTTAATGTGCGAAAATTGGGTAATTATATTTTCTTTTCCTTGCCAGTACATTCCAAGGAAATTGATTAAAACAGCATCTTCACTAAAAGAAGTAGAAAAAGCTTTCATGTCATTTTTATTCCAATCCAACTCTTGCTGCTGAATAATTTTTTTCAGGTCTTCAGTCTGAGCTATACCAACTGCCGAACTAAACAAGACGGTCAATAATAAATATATTGCTTTCATTTTCATTAGTTTATATTATTAAATTCTTTAAAACCTTAACATCAAATGTACGCTTAAATTAAAAAAGGCCTGATTTTAATCAAACCTTTTTACGTACTAATTCTAACTATCCAAAAATATTTTTATTCAGTTTGTTGAAATTTAAAAGTCATATCTCCTGCATAATAGGTATTACGTGCATTGGTTGGAAAAATAGTTTCTGCTGCCGTACTTGAGATGTAAGCATAACCAGTAATTATAATGTTTCCGGCTACGATAGGATAAGTTGCTGCAGATCCATCTGTTTTTGTTCTGTTGATCCAGTCTTCACTGTTAATCGTAAAAAAGTATTCTTTGTCTTTCGTAAGTTTGATTGCCGTGATTGCTTTTTCAACAGTAATATTTGCTGTTGGTACATTTATCAATTCAGATTTTATAACTGTTTTGGTTGCGGCATCCCAAATAGTAATTCTCAATGCTGGATTAACATCCGGTATTTTCACGATTAATGCTTTTATTTTTCCGGTTACGGTTGGCTTAAAGCTGAAACCATATTCATAAATTCCAGAGTTTTTAACATCAACTGCTTTTTGGCTAAAGCCTGACCCAGCCATATAAGCATCTAAAGGATTTTCTTCATTATATTTAACCGATTCACCATCACCGTCACTACTGCATGAAATAGTAAAAATAGCGATGGTTAAAAGTGAAAAAATGGTTTTTAAGGTTTTCATAATAATTTAATTTTAAAATTTTTTAAATAGTTCTTATTTAATTCAATAGCATTATTTTTGACAAAACTCACAAGAGATAAAAAAGATTATTATTTTTATCCCGTGAAGATTTACAGGACAAATTTGCACCATTAAAACAGCTCTGAAAACAGCTAATAGACAGACGACATTTTAAATAGACAGACGACGTAAATTCAAATTAAATGATGAAAAAATACAGTTGTATTATTGTTGATGATGATGAAATAGACCGATTAACCGTGTTGTCGTTTGCTAAAAAATTTCCGATTCTGAATATTTTAGGTGTTTTTGAATCGGCCGAAGATGCGTTGCCAATTATAGAAAAAGAAAAAATCGATATTCTGTTTCTCGATATTGACATGCCCGGCTTAAACGGAATCGAATTCAGAAAAAAAGCCCTTGAAATTCCGGTTTGTATTTTTATAACAGCGCATCCCGAACACGCCGTTGAAAGTTTTCAGATTGAAACACTGGATTTTATTGTAAAACCTTTGAAACTGGATCGTTTTACACAAACTATGAGCCGTATCGAAGAGTTTATGGAAATCAAACTTAAGGCTTCCCTTTTTGAAGCCAGTATTGGAGGAGACACGATCTATATTAAGGAAGGTCATGAGCAGACCAAAGTAAAACTGCATGAAATCCTATATCTCGAAGCGCTCAAAGATTATACATTGGTTATTACCGATAAAAAAAGACACTGTGTTTTATCCAGTATCGGAAATCTTTTAAAAGAAGATCATTTCCAGTCTTTTATTCGCATTCACAGAAGTTTTGCCGTACAAAAGCAGTTTATCCAAAAAATAAATTCAACTGAAATTCTTTTAAACAATAATATTAGTATTCCTGTGGGAAGAAGCTACAAAGACAACTTAAACCTGATCTAAATGAGGACAGCCGGTTTTTTGTTTGCGCTTTTTATAGCTCTTTCTGTTTTTGCACAACAGGAACCGAATTTATCGCAATATAAAACCACAAATGAAAAATTAATAGCCTGGCTAAAATATACCGATAAACTTATCGCATCAGAAGATTATTCTAAAGTGATAACTGCCACTGAGAAAGGAATTACAATTGCTAAAAATAATCCTGCCTATTTAAGCAGGTTTTATCTAAAACAAGGAATTGCCTACGAATTCAGCAATAATCAATACCAAAAAGCGCTGATTAATTACGAGAAATGTCTGGAGTACGCCAGAAAAGCCAAACATATTGAAAGCCAGACTTCTGCTTTAATGCGCCTTAATTATATTTATTATTCTCTCAATAAAATTAAAGAAAGAAAAGAATTAGTTAATGATATCAAAAAAGTGCTTGACACTACAAAAAGCAATTATGTCCGTGCAGTGCTTTACGGAAGTCTTGGGGAATACCATCTCGACTATGCAGAATATGAGACATTTATCGGATACCAATTAAAGGCAATTACCTATAAAAAACTGCTGGATAAAAGTGTGGCTAACACAGAAAACATTGGCGTTTCTTACATTCAGATAGCCAGTTCCTATGCCAAAATGAAACAATACAATAAAGCGCTGGAATATTTGAAAGAGGCAAATCCTTATATAAAAACCTCTCCCTACATAAGCGCTTTTTCCTGTAATTATTATATGCAATGTTTTGCTGCCCAAAAAAAGCCAGACAGCATCCGAAAATATTATAATTTAATTTATACCTATCCTACCGCAAAAGACTCACTGTTTTTAAATTTGAGTTTTGCCAATCAGAGTATGTCTAAATACTACGCCGACACAGGCAAAATACATGCAGCCTACGGTTACGCCAAAAAAGCAGTTTCTTTTGGACAAAAATCAACAGATAAAGAAATTATGATGGAGGCTAATGCCATAATGGGCAGAGTGCTTTATGAAAAAGGGGATTATAAAAATGCCATTGAAACACTAAAAAAAGCTTCCGTAAATGCTTTGACTTACGACAAGGAAAATTTTGTAAATATCAATAAAAATTTATCCCAAAGTTATGCTGCTTTAGGACTCTGGAAAGAAGCGTTTCATTATAACGAAATTTACAGCAAAGCCAATGATGAAATGATGCACGAATCGGCGAAGCAGAGTATTGCCAATGCCGAAGCCTCTTATCAAAATAAAACGAAAGGACAAAGAATAAAAAACCTGTCGGCTCAAAATACCATCAAAAACATTCAGATTGAGGACGCCAGAAAACAGCGTTTTTATTTAATCTCGGGATTAATATTGATTTTCATAATCGGATTATTGTTGTTCAGGCAAAGTCAGATTCGTAAAAAAAACAATCGCAAATTACAGCTTCTAAATCATGAACTGGACGAAGCCAACAAAATAAAAGCACGATTTTTTAGTATTCTGAACCATGATTTACGAAGTCCGGTTTCGAATTTAATTCACTTTTTACATCTCCAAAAAGAAAATCCCGAACTTATTGATGAAGCGGCAGCTTTGCGAATGCAAACGAAAGTAATTACCGGAGCTGAAAATTTATTATCATCAATGGAAGATATTTTATTATGGAGCAAAGGCCAAATGGAAAACTTTAAACCTCATCCAAAAGAAATAGCGATTGAAGTTTTATTTGAAGAAACCCAAAAACATTTTTCGGGTGTTGAAAATATTCCCATCTCATTTGAAAATCCCGAAAACATTATTTTAAATACCGATGAAAATTATCTAAAAGCAATCATAAGGAATCTCACAGGAAACGCCATAAAAGCATTGGACAGAACTCCAGACGGAAAAATTACCTGGAAAGCCTGGCAGGAAAACAATCAAAACTTTCTTTCTATTACAGACAACGGTCCCGGTGGAACAATAGAACAATTCAAGGCCCTTTACGACGATTCAGAAGTGATCGGAATCAAATCAGGTTTGGGATTGCATTTAATTCGGGATTTGGCAACTGCTATTAATTGTAAAATCGAAGTTTGTTCCAAACCTGATTTAGGAACTACATTTACTATTATTTTCCAATAAAAAATATTTTTAAACAAATAGAATCATAGCTTTTCTGAGTATAAAAGGCGTTTCACTCTACATCAATACACATAGTTCTGTAAATCCAAATTTGCATGTTAAATTTTCACGCAGATTTCTTAAAAGATTTAAGCAGATTCACACAGATTATTTATAACGTGTTGTGTGTAATTATTAAAAACGTCAGTTCGAGTGTTTTTGTGCAGAGAAACGGAACAAAAATGTATCGAGAACCGTTTTTAATAATAATTTTTCTGTTCTCGATACAATACCGATGAAAAATCGGGATCACTCGAACTGACGAAAAATTATCATCAAAAACTAATTACACATAAACATTATTTAAAACATCTAAATTAAATCTGCTCCAATCTTTTAAAAATCTGCGTGAAATAAAAAATAATTGAATATTGTGGTAAAAACAAAACCAAATAAAAAAGGCCTGACTTTCGCCAAACCTTTTTTATATAAATCATAATCTTACGATTACAACAAAGCGTCTAAACTATCTGCGTAGGTTTGTTTCGGAGCAACTCCTACTTGTTTTCCTACTACTTC
>Ga0247810_10001525_pt1 | contig 14429 bp, 11 predicted proteins | sample UWRJL119311C1_FD_179918 | JGI IMG/M metagenome (GOLD analysis project Ga0247810, IMG submission 179918) | Plant litter microbial communities from Arlington Agricultural Research Station in Wisconsin, United States - UWRJ-L119-311C-1 | ecosystem: Environmental > Terrestrial > Plant litter >...
AATCCGTTAGTTTTCTGCCTAATTTTGTAGCCAGATTTTCTAAATATTCTACTTCTTCCTTGCTCAAAGCCAGACCTTCTTTTGCATTAAAGGCAGCGATGTCTTCAATTTCAAGAATTGGTTCCGGTTGGATATTGATGGTGTAAATTTCTTGATTTAATTCAGAATATTTCTGAGAAAGCATTGGGTCAAAATCAGTGAAACCTTCAGTTACTTTCTGAAATTCTTCAATCCTGATGATGCCTTCGATGGCCATATTCTGTGTAATCTCAACGGCATTGGTACTCCAAGGCGTAATCATGGCGGCACGAGGACCAACAAAAAAATCCGCTAGTACGGATTTTTCTATTTTATGGGTGTTGCCAAAAAGCCAGTTTAATTTTGAGATGTTTTCCGCCGAAAGCGCTCCCGAAACTTCGGGATTCGTTTGAACTGCAAAAACAGTGTTGCTTTCGTTTCCGAAGAAATGAATCATTGTGTCTATTTTAGTTGTTGTTGTGGTGCAAATTTACTCCAAAAAGTAGAATTTACAAAAACTTTGAATACAAAGATTTTAAGTTTTTATTGGTTGCAAATTGATGAAAAATTTGTTGTTGTCAAACGATACTTCTTTGTCTTTTTTGCCTTTGATTTTGTAGGATTGCCAAGCATTACTGCCTTCTAACGGAATTTCTTTGCCGTCCAACTTTAAAATTACCGACATCTTAAAGTCTGGAACGTCAGTTTTCCAGCGATAATCTATTTTGTTTTTGGAAATTTTATATTCTAAAGCAGGAATATTTTTAAAATTTAAATATTGCTTGAATATCGGCGTCAAATCTTTGCCAGTCTCTCCGTTGAAATAATCTACAACCGTTTTCGTGTCGATAATTTTATGGCGATACGTTTCAGAATATTTTAAAATCATTTTCCACCATTTTGCATCATCATTTACGATGTGTCGCAACGTGTTTAAAAGTTGTGCACCTTTGTAATACATATCCGTTGAACCTTCGCTATTGACTTGATATTGACCAATGACTGAGCGGTCATTTTGAACCAATCTTTTCTGACCCATCAAATATTCTTGCGCTTTTTCCGGACCGTAAAGGCATTCCACAAATACTGATTCTGAGTACGTTGTAAACCCTTCGTGAATCCACATGTCGGCAATATCTTTCGAAGTAACGCTGTTTCCAAACCATTCGTGACCGGTTTCATGGATGGTAATATAGTCAAAAAGCAAGCCGATTCCGGTGCCGGTCATATCACTTCCCATGTAACCTTTTCGATATTTATTTCCGTAAGCCACAGCGCTTTGATGTTCCATACCTAAATAAGAAGTTTCAACTAACTTGTAGCCGTCTTCTGCAAAAGGATACTTGCCAAACTTCGATTGAAAACAGTTCATCATCGGTTTAACTTCTTCGAAATGTTTTTTTGCCTTTTCTTCGTTGTTTCGTAAAACGTAATAATCCAAATCTAGTCCGTCAAGGTTGTCATGGATGTGAACATAATCGCCGATGTTGACAGTGATATTGTACGTATTTATCGGACTTTTGACTTCCCAATCCCAGCGCGTATAGCCATTTTTTAAGTCTTCGCTTCCCAGAAATCTTCCGTTGGAAACATTCATCAAACCATTTGGAACTGCCACTTTTATCGAAGCGCCAAAATCAGGCTCGTCGCTTTGGGAATCTTTTACAGGATACCACAAACTGGCTCCGGTTCCTTGCACTGCAACGCCAATCCATGGCTTTCCATTTTTGTCTTTATTAAAAACAAACCCGCCGTCCCAAGGCGCATTTTTTGCCACCAAAGGTTTTCCGGAATAAAAAAATCGAATCTTTTTATCCGAAGAATTCGCCGTTAATTTTTCCTCAAAATCAATGAAAACTGCGCCAAATTCTCGTTTGTATTTCAGCTTTTTTCGTTCAAAAACAATGCTGTCCACTTGCATGTTTTCAAACAAATCTACTTGAATTTTTGATGTGTTTTCTACAACTTTGAAAGTGATTTCGTTGTAACCAACAATCGAACGTTCCTCAATATTTATAGCAATATTTAAGTCATAACGTTGCACATCATACGACGTTCTTTCGAAGGAAAATCCGCCTTGAAGTGAATCTTTTCGGGTAAATTCTTGAGCGGAAATATTTTGAAAGGCAATTAGACCAAACAGAAAAAAGAACTTTTTTTTCATCAGGATATGTTTACGGATTAATTCTTCAAAGCTTTGATAACCGTAAATGTACGTATTTTTTTATCTCCCGTATTGCTTAAAACTTCTTCGGTTTTGGAAATAATTTTGTCGATTTTAAATCCGATTTCTTCTAATAAATCATGGACAGTTTCATTGTCATACAATTCAAAGCCGTATTTTGAAAACGGAATTTTCTCCATCGTACTTTTTGGAATAAATCCTAAAACCAATTGGCCATCATTCTTTAAAACTCGAAATATTTCCTGAAGATATTCTTTCGGGTTTTTCCAGAAATATAAAGTGTTTACTGTGAAAATTGCATTGATGGAATTGTTTTCATTTTCGATAATTTCACCGTCTGTCAGTTCAAAAATCGCTTTTCCGTTGTTGGTAAATTCCGTATTTAATTCGGTTGCTTCTTGAACCATCAATTCTGAAATATCAATTCCGACGTAATTTATAGTCGGATTTTTTTCGAATAAATATTTAATGTGCAAACCATTTCCCGGTCCGATTTCTAAGATATTTATCTTGTCAGAAACATCAATTTGATTGATGACGTTGCGAATCATATTATCATTCGCAACGTTCATACTTTTGGCAGTCGCAATTCCGTTTTCGCCTTTTGGATGGCTCAATTGCGATGCTAATTCTTTAAGTTCTTGTTCTGAAAGGTTTCCCATTTGTGTAAAATTGAAACTAAAACGTTTAAAATTTTATAGTTATTGAACTTGAATCAGCTTTGATTTACCACATGAGGCATTTAAGTTCATTTTAGATTTTAGGCTTTTTTATTAGACTTAAATCATAAATTTTAAATCTTAAATCATAAATCATTAAACCTGAATTACGCCCAAATTAAATTTCTTTTCAATAGGAGCGTGGTTTGCGGCTTCGATTCCCATAGAAATCCAAGTTCTGGTTTCGAGCGGGTCGATGATAGCATCTGTCCACAAACGCGAAGCGGCATAATAAGGAGAAACTTGCGCGTCATACTTCGCCTTGATTTTATCAAAAAGCTCTTTTTCTTTTGCTTCGTCAATCACTTCGCCTTTTGCTTTTAAAGAAGAAGCTTCGATTTGTGCCAAAACTTTTGCCGCTTGCGTGCCACCCATAACTGCCAGTTCCGCACTTGGCCAAGCAAAAATTAATCTTGGGTCGTATGCTTTTCCGCACATGGCATAATTTCCAGCGCCATAAGAATTTCCTACGATAACCGTGAATTTTGGAACAACAGAATTAGAAACTGCATTTACCATTTTTGCTCCGTCTTTAATAATGCCGCCGTGTTCTGATTTGCTTCCGACCATAAAACCGGTTACATCTTGCACGAACACCAACGGAATTTTCTTTTGGTTGCAATTGGCAATAAAACGAGTCGCTTTATCAGCAGAATCCGAATAAATTACGCCACCAAACTGCATTTCGCCTTTTTTAGATTTCACCACTTTTCTTTGATTCGCCACAATTCCCACAGCCCAACCGTCAATTCTGGCATAACCGGTGATAATCGTTTGTCCGTAACCCTCTTTATAAGGCTCAAATTCAGAATTATCGACCAAACGATTGATGATTTCCATCATGTCATATTGTTCATTTCTGGCTTTTGGAAGAATCCCGTAAATGTCTTTTTCATCTAAAGCCGGCTTTTCAGACTTAATTCTGCTGAAACCAGCTTTGTCATATTCGCCTATTTTGTCAACGATATTTTTGATTTTATCCAAAGCATCTTTGTCGTCTTTTGCTTTGTAATCCGTCACTCCAGAAATTTCGCAGTGCGTCGTTGCGCCACCAAGTGTTTCATTGTCAATGCTTTCGCCAATGGCTGCTTTCACCAAATAACTTCCGGCCAAGAAAATGCTTCCGGTTTTATCAACAATTAAAGCTTCGTCAGACATAATCGGAAGGTAAGCGCCTCCGGCAACACAGCTTCCCATTACAGCGGCGATTTGGGTAATTCCCATACTGCTCATGATGGCGTTGTTTCTGAAAATTCTTCCGAAATGTTCTTTATCTGGGAAAATTTCATCTTGCAAAGGCAAATAAACTCCGGCAGAATCGACCAAATAAATGATTGGAAGTCGGTTTTCCATGGCGATTTCTTGCGCACGAAGATTCTTTTTTCCGGTTATCGGAAACCAAGCTCCGGCTTTAACCGTGGCGTCATTGGCCACAACGATGCACTGTTTTCCTTTAATGTAACCTATTTTTATGACAACACCACCAGAAGGACAGCCGCCGTGTTCTGCATACATTCCGTCGCCTACGAAAGCACCAATTTCAATACTTTCTTTATTGGAATCCAATAAATAGTCAATTCGTTCGCGCGCGGTCATTTTGCCTTCGGCATGTAATTTTTCTATTCTTTTTTCACCGCCGCCAACCTTGACTTTGGCAAATTTTTGTTTTAAATCAGATAATAAAAGTTTGTTGTGGTCTTCGTTTTTATTGAAGTTAATGTCCATAATTATAGTTGTAAAGTTCTGCTAAATTTTGTGGTTGCTAAAGTACGAAAACGTTTTCATTGTTGCCTTTTCAATATTACCAAATCGTAAATTTTAATAACTGCATTTTTATCATTTCTTAATATTGTCTTAACATTAAAGAGATACATTTGCACCAATAAATAATTAAACTATGTCTTTAAACAGCATTTTCCAGTTTTTAGTTCCGAAAGATAAAAAGTTCTTTCCTCTTTTTGAACAAGCTTCGCAAAATTTAACCCTTTTAGCAGAAACACTTCACGAAGCAGTCAACGCACCAAAAGGAGAAAGAGAAAATTATTTTAGAAAAATTGAAGAATTGGAAGCGGTTATTGAGGAAATTACTCATAAAACCCACCTTGAATTAAGCAGAAACTTTATCACTCCGTTTGACCGTGAGGACATTCACGCTCTTGTAAAATCAATGGATGATGTGGCCGATTATTTGCATGGTTCTGCTTCAAGAATGAGACTTTACCAAGTTGAAAAAATCACAAAATCAATTCGTAAATTAACTGAGATTAACCTTGAAGCTTGTCAGCAAATTGGTTTCGCGATTAAAGAATTGAAAGATTTAAAAAACTTGAAAGCCATTTCTGATGCTTGTAAAAAAATCAATAAATTAGAAAGTAAGGCAGATAACGTTTTTGATAAAGCAGTTGCGGATATTTTTGAAAATGAGACAGATGCAAAGAATATTATCAAATATAAAGAAGTTTTGTCTGCACTAGAATCTGCTTCAGATAAATGTAAAAGTGTTGCCAATGTTCTAGAATCAGTGGTGGTTAAGCACTCATAATATTCATTTCTGACTAAACAATCTTATGGATTTTACGATATTAATTGTCATAATCGTTCTTGCATTAATCTTTGATTACATCAATGGATTTCACGATGCAGCGAACGCAATTGCAACGGTTGTTGCAACAAAAGTACTTACGCCATTTCAAGCAGTAGTTTGGGCGGCGTTCTTTAACTTCTTGGCATACTGGGTTTTCGGATTTGGTGTCGCCGATACCGTTGCGAAAACGGCTAACACGATGGAAATTGACTTGACGGTTATTTTAGCCGGAATCATCGCCGCCATCTGTTGGAACTTATTGACTTGGTGGTTAGGAATTCCTTCCAGTTCATCTCATACTTTAATTGGTGGTTTTGCAGGAGCTGCAATCGCTCACGCAGGATTTGACGTGGTTTCTTGGTACAAACCTGGAAGCGACGGAGGAATGCCATCAGGAGTTGCAATTATCGCCGCATTTATTGTGCTTGCGCCGTTGATTGGAGCTTTGGCTTCTTATTTGATTTCGATTTGGCTTCTAAATTCCTCTAAAAAAAGTATCTATCCAAAGTTATTCACAGGAGCTTTAATGATTGGGACGATTATTTTTGTGTACTATCAAATGGTTCCTTACGAAGAAATTAAAAAGCCTCGTTTTGATTCGCCATTCTGGAGTGTCGTTTTTGAAGCGCACAATATCAAATGGTTTTTGGTAGCATTCATTATCTTATCGGTAAGTACATTTTGCATGTTCTTTAGCAGTTTAAGCCACAGCAAATCAGAGTCTTGGCTTAAGAAAATGCAATTGCTTTCTTCTGCAGCATTCAGTTTAGGACATGGTGGAAACGACTCACAAAAAGTAATGGGAATCATTGCGGCAGCCGTTGCCGTTTACATCCACACAAATGGTTTGCCTCAAGAAAGCATGCCAGAATGGTTGAATGTTGTGCTTCCGAATGACACAGGAGATTTCCACATGCCAGCTTGGATTCCGTTAGCTTGTTACTCTGCCATCGCTGCAGGAACATTAAGCGGAGGTTGGAAAATCGTAAAAACAATGGGTTCTAAAATTACAAAAGTAACTTCGTTCGAAGGTGTTGCCGCAGAAACTGCCGGAGCATTGACGTTATATTTCACAGAGCATTTAAAGATTCCCGTGAGTACAACGCACACGATTACGGGTTCAATCATTGGAGTTGGATTGACAAAACGCATTTCAGCCGTTCGATGGGGTGTGACCGTTAGCCTCTTGTGGGCGTGGGTTTTGACTATTCCTATCTCTGCAATTTTGGCTGCTATTTGTTATTACATTTTGTCTTTGTTTCTATAATTTAAGACTCAAAATAATTAAAAACCATTGCTTCGGCGATGGTTTTTTGTTTTACATAAATCTTAACTTCTGTCTCGGCATTAATACCTAAATTTATAGAAAAATTTTATTTATGAAAGCAAAATACATCCCTATGATTTTATCGATAATCGTAGCAACTTCCGCAGCAGCGCAAATAAAAAAAGTGGAATACAAAGACGAGGCTCAGGTGCTGAGCGGACTTTCTGCCATTCCGAAAAAAGCAAATAAAAATAAACCCGGCGTGTTGATTCTTCCGGCTTGGAAAGGAATTGATGCCCATTCTGAAGAAGTAGCTCAGAAACTTTCTGCTATGGGGTATTACGCTTTTGTAGCTGATATTTATGGTGTAGACAAGCGTCCAAAAGACACCAAAGAAGCAGGTGAGAAGGCGGGATTTTACAAGAAAAATGTAACGGAATACCAGAAAAGAATTTCTTTGGCCTTGGCCGAATTAATAAAACAAGGAGCCAATGCCGATAATATAATTGTAATCGGTTATTGTTTTGGCGGTACGGGAGCCATTGAAGCGGCGCGTACCAATATGAAAGTGAAAGGTGTCGTTTCGTTTCATGGAGGTTTAGGTAGAGAAGCATCTAGACCAATAAATCCAATTTCTCCAAAAGTTTTGGTACTGCACGGAGCTGACGATTCTTATGTGCCCGAAGCGGAAATCAAGGCTTTTCAAGAGGAAATGAGGACCGCAAAAGCAGATTGGCAAATGAATTATTATGCCAACGCGGTTCATGCCTTCACCGAAAAAAGCGCTGGAAATGACAATTCAAAAGGCGCGGCTTACAATGAATTAGCGGATAAACGTTCATGGGAAGCGATGAAAGTTTTCTTTAATGAAATCTTTAAATAGCATTCCCTTAATTTTTTGATAAAATTATATTAATTAAAATTTTTGGTTGTTAATTATGGCAAGTTGATAAGATAATGCTATAATTTGAACGAATTGTGCTATTGAAAAGAAATGTTTAAAAGTAAATTTGAGAAAATTAAAACTTTAAAACATGAGCAATTTAGTAGAAAGACCAAAATTTAAAGAAAAGTACGACAACTATATCAACGGAAAATTTACGCCTCCGGCCAAAGGCGAATATTTTGACAACATATCTCCAATAGACGGAAAAGTGTTCACGAAAGCTGCAAAATCAAGCAAAGAAGATTTGGCAATTGCGGTAGATGCTGCGCACGAAGCGTTCAAAACTTGGGGAAAAACTTCGGTGACAGAAAGAAGCATTTTATTGAATAAGATTGCGCAAGTCATGGAAGACAACCTCGATTATATTGCGGCCGTGGAAACTGTGGACAACGGAAAGCCAATCAGAGAAACGCTGGCAGCCGATATTCCACTGGCAATTGACCATTTCAGATATTTTGCAGGTGTGATTCGAGCTGAAGAAAGTTCGATTGCAGAGCTTGATTCGAATACGGTTACCATTGCGTTGAGCGAGCCTTTGGGCGTAATCGCACAAATTATTCCTTGGAATTTCCCGATTCTTATGGCAATATGGAAACTTGCTCCAGCATTGGCAGCAGGAAATACAGTGGTATTGAAACCAGCAGAAAGTACGCCTGTTTCTATCTTAATTTTGATGGAACTCATTGGCGATATTCTTCCGTCGGGAGTAGTAAATATTGTCAATGGATACGGTGCGGAACTTGGAAGAGCTTTGGTTACAAATCCAAAAGTTTCCAAAGCGGCATTTACTGGTTCTACAGCCACGGGACGTTTGGTAATGCAGTATGCGACTGAAAATATTATTCCTGTTACCTTGGAATTAGGTGGAAAATCGCCAAACATTTTCTTCCCGTCCATTGCCGACCACGATGATGATTTCTTTGACAAGGCGGTAGAAGGTGCGGTGATGTTTGCCTTGAATCAAGGGGAAATCTGTACGTGTCCATCAAGATTGTTGATTCACGAGGATATTTATGACAAGTTTATCGCAAAAGTGATTGAAAGAACAGAAGCTATTATTGCCGGAAATCCTTTGGATAAATCAACAATGATTGGTGCACAGGCTTCAAATGTGCAATACGAAAAAATCCAATCTTATATCAAGTTAGGAAAAGAAGAAGGCGCTGAAGTCTTGACCGGAGGCGAGGTAAACAAATTAGAGGGTGACCTTGCAGGAGGATATTACATTAAACCTACGCTGTTCAAAGGACATAACAAAATGAGAATTTTCCAAGAGGAAATTTTCGGACCGGTTTTGGCCGTGACTACATTCAAGACTACCGAAGAAGCGATTGAAATTGCAAACGACACTATGTATGGTCTAGGTGCAGGAGTTTGGACGCGTGACGCACACGAGATTTACCAGGTTCCGAGAGCGATTCAAGCGGGTAGGGTTTGGATTAACCAATATCATTCGTATCCAGCAGGAGCGCCATTTGGAGGGTACAAACAATCTGGAATTGGTAGAGAAAACCACAAGATGATGCTTGGCCATTACCGCCAGACAAAAAATATGTTGATTTCTTACGATAAAAAGAAATTAGGGTTCTTTTAATTTAATTGTTGGTTAAAAGCACTGCAATGGCGGTGCTTTTTAATTTTAAAAGGATGCTATTAAGGAGAAATAATTTACAGTAACGAATAGTTGAAAAACCGATTCGTAAATTTATAATTCAAAATGCAGTCGTGGCTTTCGAATCACGGCTGTATTTTTTAAATTAAAAGTTATGATAAAGAGAGTGGAGGCAACGCAAGAGGCTATTGAATTAATCAGGAAAATTCACGAAACGCACGGCGATTTGATGTTTTATCAAGCCGGCGGATGCTGTGAAGGAACGCAGCCGCAATGCTTTGAAAAGGGAGGTTTTTATCTTCGCATGGGCGATGTGTGCATCGGAACCATTGAAGGTTTTGAATTTTGGGTGGATAGAGATTTGTTCGAATACTGGAAAAATGCGCACTTTACGATGGATGTTCTGGACGGAGTTCCAACGGGTGGATTTTCTTTGGAAACGCCATTAGGAAAAACATTCAAAATCCATTACCGACTTTTTACACCAGAAGAAATAGAAAATTTGGAACCTATAAAAATTGAAGAATAAAGCTTATTTTAGATTGACGAAGCAGCTGGAGTTATTCATCATTTGGTATTGCTTTGGGGTAATTCCTTCCATTTTTTTGAACAATCTTATAAAGTAATTGCTGTCCTCGAAACCAGATTGAAAACTTACTTCATTAATTTGGATATCAGGATATTTCAGCAACTGTTTGGCCTTTTTTATTTTTTCGTTCATGATAAATTCTATGGGGCTCATGCCAAATTCCCTTTTGAAAAAACGATAAAATGACGTCGTACTCATCCCAACTTTATTGCTTAATTCCTTCAAATTGATGGTTCTCCTGATATTGTCCTTGATGTAATCTAAAACAACGGTGGTCAGGCTATTGGAGTTTGTTTTTTGTGAATCGTCGATTGATTTTAAGGTCTGACTTTGGATAATTCGTATCAATAACTCTTGCAGGGTCAAGTCAGCGAGCGCATCCTTTGTGATGGAAGTACTCATGCATTCGGTAATTAATTTATTGATGGTGGTTGTAAATTCGGGATTGTTGTAGAAAAAGTAATTTTCGTAATCTAAAGTCCAGAGGTTATCATTTTCTTTAGGATATTTTTCGTTTAGCAGATTTAGCGTTTCGTTAATTTTCCAAGAATCGATGGCCAATGCCAGACACTGCGTAGGATTGCTTTTAGAAGCTTCTGGAAAATCGATTTTCATTTCCACATTGGACGGAATCACGACGGTTTCTCCTGGAAGATACACAAACTCAGGGTCGTCAAAAAGGTGCATGACTTTTTTACCGCGAAGCATGCTGGTAACTACTAAATCATTGAACTTTAAAGGAACAAGTTGCGAAGCCTCATACGTCTCAAAGATGTTCAATTCACAATTGTCCAGAGGATAAGCCGTGCGGTTTTCAACTAAGGTCTTTAATGATTTTTCAGCAGAGAGAGTAGGGGTTTGCAACAATGATTTCATACGAATAATTTAAGGTCATTAAATTACTTATATAAAACGATGTAGTCAAATTTTTGGCTAAAATTTATCCTTTGGAATTAATAGGCAGCATCTTCGTTAGCATGTCGGTACACGATTGGAAGCGAGATAAAGAAAGACGTTCCTAGTTCTTTTCCGGCACTTTTTGCAAAGATTTGACCGTTGTGCAATTCTACCAAAGATTTACAGATGGAAAGCCCCAAACCGTTTGAAGACTCTCTTCCTGTTGGTTTTGAACTTAACTTCGCAAATTTCTTGAACAGTTTTTCAGCGTCTTCGTCGTTCAAACCTTGTCCTTGGTCCTTGAATTCGATTTCTACGAAGTCGTCGATTTTCTTGGCTATGATTTTTATGGTCGAATCGCTGTAAGAATATTTAATGGCGTTGCTCATCAAATTATGCAAAACGTCAGAAATTTTGGTTTTGTCGATATTGATTTTCGGCAAAGAATCATCGATTGTCAATTCCACGATTTGGTTTTTCTTATTGGCCAATAACTCAAAATTGTTCACCAATCGATGCAACATTTCGTTCAAATCTGCTTCTTCGATAGATAATTTCTGGTCGGTTTCTTCGTCTTCAGAGAGTTTCAATAAATCGGCTAATTTTGCCTGAATGGTAACCACGCAACGTTTAATCATGTCGGTCATCTTCGGGATTTTTGTTCCGTCGATTCTCAAGATATCATTGGCCAAACTAATTGACGCCACCGGATTTTTAATTTCATGCAAGGCGATTCCCATCAAGTCATTCTGCGATTTGATGATGTTATTGTAGCGCAACCTGCTTTCCAGCTTGTTCATCACGATATCAGACAACGTTCGAAGCATTTCCAACTGTTCGTCAGTCACTTCCCTTGGAACGCTATCCACCACGCAAACGGTTCCCATCGAATAACCTTCAGGCGACTTCAACGGCGCTCCGGCATAAAAACGAATTCCTCCAATATTTGAAACGTACGGACTTTCCATCAAATCTGGAGAATTGTGCGTGTCGTTAAACACGGTATTTTTGTCGTCTAAAATTGCCAACGAGCACAAACTGTCTTCTCTTGCCACTTCGGTTTCCTGGAATGAACCAATGCTCGCCTTAAAATAAACGCGATTGGTGTCCACAAAAGTTACGTACGCACTCGGCGTATTAAATATCTGCGAAGCCAGCAAAGCAATTTTATCAAAGGTATCTTCAGAATGCGTATCAAGAATTTGATAATCGCGAAGCTTCTGAAGTCGCAGTGACTCGTTGATTGGTACTATTGAAATGGGTTTTTCGTAAATCATAACGTTCTCTATCATTGAATTTTAAAACCAATATCCAGTTTTGTAAAATCTTTGATAAAGGTAATACTACAATTTTTATAAATTGTTACACTTAAACCACATTTCTTAAAAATATATTAAAATTTTTCGAGAAGAAAAAGGGCGCTACTTTTAAGTGCTAAGATTTTGCTCAAAAAAATCACGCCCAAATATTTTTAATCCTCTTCTTTTTGTCCCATCATCATCAGATACGCTTTCAAGAATTCATCGATATCACCGTTCATAACGCCTTCGACATCGCTGGTTTCATAGCTGGTTCTGACATCTTTGACCAATTTATAAGGATGCATTACGTAATTTCTGATTTGCGAACCCCATTCGATTTTCATCTTTCCGGCTTCAATATCAGCACGTTGCGCCATTTGCTTTTTCAACTCGATTTCATACAATTGCGATTTTAACATCTGCATCGCGCGCTGTCTGTTGTCTTGCTGTGAACGCGTTTCTGAACATTGAATCTGAATTCCGGTTGGTTTGTGGAATAGCTGTACTTTGGTTTCTACTTTATTTACGTTTTGTCCTCCGGCACCGCTGGAACGAGAAGTAATTATCTCAATATCAGCAGGATTGATATCGATTTCAATGGAGTCATCAACCAAAGGATAAATGTAAACCGAAGCGAAGGACGTATGACGTTTTCCATTACTGTCAAACGGAGAAATTCTGACCAAACGATGCACGCCGTTGTCGCCTTTCAAATAACCAAAAGAATAATCGCCTTCAAATTCTAAAGTAACGGTTTTGATTCCCGCGACTTCGCCTTCTTGAAAGTTCAATTCCTTGATTTTATAGCCGTTTTTCTCGCCCCACATCATGTACATACGCATGAGCATGGACGCCCAGTCGCAACTTTCGGTTCCGCCAGCGCCGGCTGTGATTTGCAAAACAGCGCTTAAAGAATCGCCTTCGTCAGAAAGCATGTTCTTAAATTCGATGTTTTCGATGTGTAAATTGGTCGCATTAAATTGTTCGTCCAATTCATCAGCGGTGAGTTCGCCTTCCTTGTAAAATTCATAGGCGATTTGCAACTCGTCGGTCATTGAAACCGCCTTGTCGTAATCTTCGACCCATTTCTTCTTGGAACGCAATACTTTAACGAAAGCTTCGGCTTCTTTTGGGTTGTTCCAAAAATCGGGAGCCAAGGTTTTTTCTTCTTCGTTTGTGATTTCGATTAGTTTCTTATCGACGTCAAAGATACCTCCTCAACGCACCAAGGCGCTCCACAATACCTTTAATTTGTTCGGTAGTTGTCATAAATTATATATATTTTTGTGTAAAATTTTCCGGCTAGCACTTATTTTTAGCCCTGATTGTAGTGGAAATCCTTTTTTAGACGACGACTATTTTTTGTGAAAGAAAAAAAGCGACCAGCGGATCCCGAAGCGTCGGGACTTTTTTCTTTTTACAAAAAAAGGAGTTGGCAAAAAAGATTGCAACGGAAAGCAGGATTAGCTTCAAATGAAGAAAATAGCCGTTTTAATGAAACAAAAATAAGGCATACTTTTGATATTATGGAAATAAATTTAGTTAGCGATACAGTTACAAAGCCAACAAATGAGATGTTACAGCAGATGTTTCGTTCAAAAGTAGGCGATGACGTTTATAAGCAAGACCCGACTGTCAATGAGTTAGAGGAGATGGTTGCAAATATATTTGGAATGGAATCGGCGTTGTTTTTTCCTTCGGGGACGATGGCAAATCAAACGGCGATTAAGTTACACACAAATCCTGGCGAGCAGATTATTTGTGATAAATGGGCGCATATTTTTCATTATGAAGGAGGCGGAGCGTCGTTTAACAGCGGTGTTTCGTGCAGTTTGGTGGATGGAAACCGAGGAATGATTACGGCAGAACAAGTGAAAGATGCGATTAATCCGCCGGATTTTTATCATAGCCCGCTGACGAGTTTGGTGAGCATTGAAAACACCACGAACAAGGGTGGAGGAGCGTGTTATGAAATGGAAGACCTGAGAAAAATCAAGGAAGTTTGTACTCAAAACAACTTGAAATACCATTTGGACGGCGCTAGAATTTGGAATGCTTTGGTGGCAAAAAGGCAAAACCCGAGGCATTTTGGAGAAATTTTTGATACGATTTCGGTTTGTTTGTCAAAAGGATTGGGCGCTCCGGTGGGTTCTGTTTTGGTTGGTGATAAGGAAACGATGAACCGTGCTTTGAGAGTCAGAAAGATTTTTGGAGGCGGAATGCGTCAGGCTGGCTATTTGGCTGGAGCCGGAATTTATGCTTTGCAACACAACGTGAGCCGTTTGCAAGAAGACCATAATAAGGCAAAAGA